>WNFW01000233.1_pt1 | contig 71882 bp, 127 predicted proteins | sample 5400131 | NCBI WGS metagenome assembly WNFW01 (sample SAMN13153362, study PRJNA577476) | soil metagenome | isolation source: 20 cm soil or saprolite under grassland replicate 1 | place: USA:California | collected 2016-06-15
TTTTATGGTTTGTTATTTAAAGTCTTTGCTCTTTATCTTGATAATGATACGCTCACCCGAGCGGGTAAACAAGGGTACGGTAGGAGTACCAACGACACCTTCGGCATCAAAAGCGCCAAAAGTGCTACGGATATTATAAGACTTCATACCTTCAATCATGTCGGTCAACGAACGTTCGGCAACTATTGGCACAACGTCAATACCAAACTTAGTTGCCACATTTTCAATGCCTTCTCGCTTAAGCCACCAACCTCCAACGCGAACATCGAAAAGAATAAAGCTCATGTCCTGACGGTAATTGCCGCCTCTTTGAATACCGGCGCCGTAGCCTTCGCCGAAGAGAATCGCGTCGTTCTCACCGAAAGCCTGTTCGAACAATTCCTCGGGAAAAAGCTCTTGTAGCTTTGCTATTAGCTTCGCTGGAATTTGGGCATTATCGGTACGTCCACCAAACTCTACCCTGTGGCCGTCCCAGCCTACTCGGATGTTTGTCCCGTCAATCTTTTCGGTAAACGTCCATAGGTTGTCCTTTAAGTATTCAAATTCTGGCTTTGTCCAATCATCAATAATTATCTTGTTTCTGTTTGGTCCTTCGGTTTCTCGCTTAAAAGGTCCATAAATTTTATGGTACTCAATCATCATTTTCCCATCGATAAGTATCGATATCACTCAAGGGTCATCGGGTCCACAGAGCAGAGCTAGACCTTTTCGGGAGCTATTAACCTACCCTTTAAATCCTTGGCAACGTCCCACTCACCAAGCTCAAGGGCGAATTTCTGACCCCAACCAGAGCACTGCGCCGCATCGATTGCCATGTCATAGGCGGTTTCGATAATTTCCTCTTCGGGTGTGTCATCTGGTACGTCTACCGTAATTGTTGCACTAGCTGGAGTTTCTAAATAAACCATATATTCAGTCATCACCCACTCCTAGCATTCTTTTCCGCCTTAATGTACTTAATTCTTTCCTCGACTACCTTGGTGTCTTCATGGAATATAAGCGCCAATTCACGAATCATTCTAATGTATTGTTCTCGTACCTGCTTGTGGTGTAACTCGTAAGCGTGAGCTACCGTTTCCAGTTTTTCTTCTTCGGTTAACAAATTTTACCTACTTTTTTACTTTACGAAACTTGCGGCCAATTTGGCCACGGTCCCACAGACGAAGGCACCAGCGGCGGCAAAGAAATAGAAGTCAGATCCAGCCCACGTATACAAAGACAGAGCCAAACCTATACCAATAAAAACTCCGCCGAGAATTATAATTCCTCTAGCTATCTTAATCATTTTTCATCCTTTTATCCATTCATAGGTGTCCAGCGCCCGCCGATGACTCGAACATCGAAGTATGCCATTCGGGCTTATTACCTAAAGCAAAACCAAGACTAATCCGATAACGATAATTATAACCACTAAAGCTAGAATGAGGTCAAACCGCATTTACTTATATCCTATCATTGTATCTGATATCGTCGACCGTCCGTCAGTTGCTAAGTATGCGTAAACCTTAGCGATTTCGATGTAGCGATCGGCTTGAGCGACAGTGTTTCCTTCAGTGAGTCTTTCTGCCTTTTCAAGGAGCTTTACAGCTTTGTCGAATGCTTGAGTCTTAGTCACGAAATGTATTCCCCATTTTCAGCCCTGTTCTTGAGAATTTCTGGAATCTTGTTAAGGTCGAAGTCGTAATACTTAGCCAGTGTAGGGTTTTCCTTACAAAACTTTTCGATTTCGGCTAGCTCATTCTCTAGCCATTCGGTGGTTTCGTCGTTATAGTCAGTGCACATTAGTTATCATTGCTCCTTTTTGCGTATTTGTGAATCAGTTCGTGAATTAGGTCAGTTGTCCATTTCTTTTCAGAAACCATTTCATTCGTAAATTTTTCGAAGTTTTCACTACTCATTCTTTCACCGCATACCGTGCCATCCGGAGCAGTGAGCTCGACGAATGTGAATCTAGGGAACAGACGGCGGTAACACATGAAAACAGAGCCTACGTCATGTTTGCTAAACGTTATGGCTTTATGCGTTATTCTATGTATTAAGCTCATCATGCGGCCTCTTCCACGTGAAGTCCACAGTGCCGAAGAAAGCCAGCCTTGTCAAAAATTCTTGGTGCTGTGGTATTGGTAGCTAATTCATCCGCCAAGGTAATAGCCAGATCTTCGATTACCCCTAATGTATATCCGTGCATGAAGTAGTTGTCATTAGTGTGTTTTGTTTCTCTTTCGAGTGTTATTTGTTCACTTCGATATGCGGCAATAACGTTTGCCACAATTTCTAGATCATTCACTATGCGGCCCTTCGCTCTCGGGTTCCACAGAGGAAGGAGGTTTTGGTGTGAGGAATTTTGACGGGACGTCATGGCAAACGGTAGTTTTGCCGCACAATTCGCATGGCCCTAAACTTTTTACCATACCCTGTGGCCATTGATTCATTAATCGACATTGCTCACAAAAGAACATTAGCTGACATCACTCGCCCGCCGGTCATCTTCTACGGCTTCACGCCATGTATCGTTGGAATCTTCTATCCAGCGATCGGTAATGGCACGGATTACTTCTTCACGGCTGCGTCGGTGGTTTGGATTCAAACGCCATTCTGCATCGATTTGGCCGCGTACGAAGGCGTCGATGTCTTCACGAGTCATCATGTTAACCAGCTTTCCGAAGGTCTTCTAGCAGGTTGGCCACAGAGAGCAGGAGTTTGGCATTGTAAATCGATATATCGTTAATGCCCTTTCCGTACGCTTCTTCAAGAATGGCGCCCTTAAGCAGCTTGAGCGCAGCCACAAATGGTAGAAATCTCATCGCCCTGTGGAATGAGAATCATGTGTGCATCTGGCGGTAGGTGCTCTGTGTATGAAGCGTCAGATGAAAGCCTTTTTCGCACAATCATGTTAGTTTGTCCTTTGCTCCTTTTTGTAAGTTATTCCAAGGAAAGGCAGATCATTCACTCTGATCTGCCAAACCTTGACGCAACTTACGCGTTAGCGTCGGAATCCTTTTCGTCGTCCGCAATTTCCGCCGTGTTGGCCGAAACCCACTCGTCAACCTTGGTCCAACCATCCGTGCCGAAACGCTCCGAAAGCTGCCGGTCGCGCTTGGTGTACAGGTTTTCGGCCTGCTTGATCCGAGCCTGCAAACCCTCCAAGCGCTTCACCAGGGCGTCGCGCTTGGTGCGGGCCACGTCCGCTGCCTTGAACAAATCTTCGTCGCTCAGCCGACCACCTGTGGTACCGGAAGCACCCTCGCCGCGCGTCGGGCGGGTGTCCCAAGCCTCGAACGCGGCCGAAGGCAGCAGGGCGGCGTCTCCGACCAGGACCACAGGCAGGGGGTGGCGTACCGCACGCATCGCGGCATAAACGGCCGACTTGTCAACCACGCCATCAGCGCCGAGATTCTTCTCGGTGATGTTCTTTACGGTTAGCTGGTTGGCAAACTCGGAAATGGTCATAAGACCCTCGTCGTTGCCCTCTTCACGGGTTTCAACAATGTTGGTGTACTTGGGCTTGCTTTCAGAATCGCCCGAATCCGTACTGTCCGAATTACCGGACACGTCCCCATTGGAACCGTTGTCCACAGACGAAGGGCTGGGGGTGGAGGTGTCGGACGTGCTGTTGACGCTTTGCGCTTGCTCCGTTACCGAAGTATTCGGCCCGGCCGACTGCATTTGCACACTGGCGTTCTCGGTCTTCTGAAGTTCATCGAGGAAATCGAGGTCACTCATTGATCTTCCTATCCTTGAGGGCTGGTTGTTTGTGTGTTGCTTACGTTAGCAACTCTAGCACAACCCCGTCAAGGATTGCCAACTAACCACCGAAAATATCGCGTAGATTTTCGCCATTATCGACATCGGGAATCTCGGACATTTCGGACACACCAGGAGCATCTGAGAGATCTTCGACTTCATGTACTTCTTGATCAATTTGTGGCTTGATGTCGTTTTCGGTGGAATAGTCCGGCATGAACCAGGTCGGCGGCTTTTCCGAATTTATGGCTTTTTGGAATTTTGTGCCAGGATCGAACCTAGCCATGTAATCTTCGAAAAACCGGAATCCCGTATCACTTAGGGCAAAACCGACCGGTGGGCGTCCGCGCTTGGGGACATCTTCGGGTCTGATGTCTTTTAGGTCGATGAGTCCGAATTTGAGTAGGTTGTTGAACCCTGCCCATGCATTAGCGTTATTGCGTAGTGATGCGGCAAGTATCCATTCTACCCCGTCTACGGTTGTTGTCTTGTATGTAATGGTAGCTGGTAGTTTAGCGTTGTAACTGACTTTATCTGGGTGTAAGTCCCATAGGTGGCGCATGAGTTTTTGAGCACTGTATGAGAGGTTTCCCCAGACAACGATGTCCGACATGGTTTGGGCGTTTTCAGAGGTAAGTTTTGGTTTGCCGGTGTTACGGCTATGTACGCGTAATTTGAGGTCTATGCACCTTGCGTAGTTTAGGGCTTCTTCACCTTCTGGGGTGAAGATACCGAAGCTAGTTGTTAGGGGTGGATTGTAGCACCCTTTTCGAGATGCGATTTCTAGGTACTTTCGATCCCATTCGTTCCATTCGACATGTCTGGTATACATGCGGAGTAGGAATTCTACCATTTCTAGCGACAAGTCGTATTTGTTGTCTAGTCGGAAGAATTTGGGCCCGAATTTGGTATCTGAGATATCCGCGTCGAGTGCGTCAGTTGCGCAGACAAGGACTCGTCCCGATAGATGTGCTGACATGTCGGATTTGTCTCCAGGAGGGTATAGGCGCGTGAGAAGATTTATCGGAGTCGATGTAGAGATAGATCACTCTCTGTCGATGGCCTATAGACTATCATACTCTGTCTAGACCTGTATACAGGCAAATGGGACGCAAATGGCGTTTTGGGATACCTGTATCTATAGGTAGTTAGATGCGCGTTAGGTGTAGGTTAGTATAGATAGCAATCCTACAGCTCAATTGTATGCAACTGTATGCAACTGTATGAGACTTTTAGACTGTCCGAAATGTCAGGAAACTATGTAGGGTAATTGTTCCTAAATGGACTAACTATATAAGTAGTAACTATCTATAGTATAAGAGAAGCTAAGTTCAAATGTAGCGAAAAAAAGCTGTGGAGACAAAGCTAAGGGGAATGTGTTGGTATTTTCGTTCTGTCCCTCCTGCCCGGATTTTACACAGATTCCAGCATGTGGACACCCCGCCAGGAATGGGCGAAATGTGTTGGTGTAGTTGATCTCCGATGTGACTAGGGGGGGGGTTTTGGAGATTTTTGGATAGAGATTGTATATAGCAGTAGACATAATGTTATTTAGTCCTAAATGTCTTCCGATGGATGTGCATCTATTCGTTGCTCTGGCTGTGGAGAATGGGCTGGAAACCCCAAATGAAAAGGTTTGCATTTCCACGCTGGTCCAAGATCTCCGCCCTCCAGGTGTCCTGGTAAGGGTTGGTGTGTTGATCAAGCTAGGGGAGCGCACGGACCGATTCCCTGTGATTTTGCGATGTATGTCTGTTTAGCCCGATGTATGTATCGATGATCTTGGAAAGGTCTGACCTTTACCGGGTAAAAAGTCTGACTTTTACCCGGTAAAAAGTCTGACGTATGACATTTAGGTATATATCGTGACGCATCGTGATATATCGGACATAAGGTATAAGTCCGAATTTTGGGCACAAAAAAGGCGTACCGGACGGCATGTCCAATACGCCTGATTTGTGGAGACTTATGGTATTATGTCCTATTTTATGGTGCTACCATGATGTTTTTTTACATGAAAGTTCAAGTTGTCTAGAATGTCACGACATGTCTGTAATGCGGTCTAAGGCGGTATTGTCCGTCCTGTTCGCTTCGAGCAGAATGTAGATAATGTCCGATTCTTCCAATTCAGTGTCGTCGATGTGTGCTAAGACTCTTATGTCCGAATTGGCTGGTTTGTCACCGAATTACGATCTTGAAGGTATCTTTCCATGAAATGTTCGACATGTCTGATTTGTCCATTTTGACCTACTTTCCGAATAGTCCGCGAGATGATACGAATTGGTGGCATTCAGGGCAATTGCCTGAATAGTCCTTCTTGTTCCATGTTAGGTCAAATGTCACGGTATGTCCGATTTCTGGACACCATCCGTTGATCTTGAGTACTCCGTTTGAAATGACCGGATCGCCCGATTTGGTGTGTTTGAGTTGATAGTCTTGATTGTCCAGTTTGCTTAGTGTATCCATTGACGTCCCCAGTTGATCTTGAGGTCTCTTGTCCTGAATGTCCGATCTGTGCATTGATGTCCTTTTCGACACTCCTTGAACATATTGTTCACTTTGTCCTGCTTTTCCAGGCTTGCCCAGAATCGTACTTGTCTGCGATGGTATGGACACATTTGTCTTAGTTTGCCCCTTGTTTGGTATATTGGGTAGGTTTTTCCCTTTCGTCTGGACATGGAGGGAATCAGGATGTTTGATTGTATTTCTGTATGTTTTGTCCTGATTCCAACCAAATTCAGAGGTTTTTAGGGATTGGTGCGGTTAGTTCGTTGTGTCTGCTTTGTCCGGTTCGCCCTCTACTTCCGTTGTGTCCGGTTTGACCTTACAGATACAAATGCGCTTAAAACGACATCCTACGCATTCGACTGTTTTGTCCGTTTTGTACCTAATTAGGGTGCTTGCTGGCTTTGGCTTGATTGTCTGAATTGCCTGAATTGCGGCTGAATCGTCCTCCTGTGTGGGGTTTTTGATCAAGGGTTCCGAGTATCCTAGGACGTTGGATTCTGTCCCATTTGCTGCATCTTCCCACCATTTGACGTATCTGTCCGAATCGTCGGCTTTGTCGCCTTCGATCATTTTGGTGGGAGCGTAACAAAGGCACGATTCACTAGGTTCGTCGCAATCGTTACACATTTCGCAAAAACTGCAAATGTGGGTGATTTTCTTAATTGTCCCATAACTTAGACAATGGATGCATTTGTCGTATGTGTCCCATTCGTAGTGGCTTGCGTGCTTTGGCTGAATTGAGTAGATCTTACTAGTCCAGCCCTCGAATGCGTCATTTGAGTACCAAATGCCGTTATGCCAGATTCCTTGCGTTTCATTGATAATGACCGAGTTAAAGGGATATGTCGGATCTACGGTGAGAATTACGGCTTTGTTGTATTTTCCCATCCATCCGGCTAGTTGCTTTTGCTGCTTTTGGGTGGCAAAACGCAAATGGTCACGTTGTCCTAGGAAATCATCTGCTAATACCCTTGTGTCCGATCTGTTGTCATCTTTACCGGGTTGTACCGATTTGGGGAAGATTCCGTTATGTCCAATTACTGTGCGACTATCCCCATTTACTACGAAAGGGTGGCAGTTTTCTACTGAAATGCTGCCATGGGTGGAAAGTCGGGAATGGAACAATGCGGGACCTTCTGGGTAAATCTTCCTAGTTGCAACGAAATTGTCAATTGCCTGATCTAGGTTAAGTGACTTGAAAGTGATGATTGAGTTGTTTGCGACGATTGCCCAACCATGTCCGTCATCGTTGAATTGTGCGCCATTGCGCAATAGTTGCGCATCCGGTTGGGTATCCGGTGGAAAGTACGTTAGAAGACACATGCGTTAGATTCCCGTTCTGATCAGTTTGTCGCTTTCACTGGTCAATGGGAGGTAAAGCCCATTTTGGTCCTTTGCCCAATCGATGAACGTAGGCCAGGACCATCCCTTTTTCTGGAGAATGTCTTGGGTTGTGAGGTTTCGGGTATATTCGATCGATGCGTCCGCTAAGGCCAAAGCGGCCTTTACTTCCGTTTTGTCGAGGCTCGACCTGAATACCCGAATTTCCAGAGTTGCGTCGTTCTGAGTATTGATAGCCTGATAACGACCATTGTCCGATTTCATGCCCTTTGCTAGGCTCTTGATGTTTCTGCGATCGTTTGGGCTGAAATTGGTCCATTCGTTGGATCGGCGCCTAGCGATAAGTTCGACAGAACGGCTATTCCGGTAAAAGAACTTCATCCATCGGTAAAGGTGCATAGGATTAGAAAAGCCGTCACGAGATACATGTACGTGCAAACCGTAACCGTTACGGGTATAACCTCCTAAATCATCCAATTCGGACAGCAAGTGCCAGGGGAAATTGGACATTGCGTATTCATACGACATTGGGTGAGTAACTAGCTCGAAACCGTCAATCGACCCATCTTCCTTCAAATAGCCCAATGTTCCCAATTCGGACAATGCACGATCTGCGGATTCTTCTTCGCGTTCGCCGTCAATCCCGATTTCTAGCTCCATACCGAGATAGAGCGGACCATTGCCATGAAAGATAGGATCCGGCTTATAGTTCCAATACTGGACCTGACGCCCATTCGTGGCATTACGACGGCAATACCCGCAAGAGCACCCATACGTGACGGAAGTGCAGTCCGGTGGGCAATAAGGGCACGGAGTACCGTTTTGGTTCCATGTATCGCAAGTCGGACATGACGTATAGTTCTGCGTACGGCATGGATTGCATACCCTCGCACCGCTTTGTACGGTTCTGATACCGTACGACCGCTGAATACCGCATTCGGAGCATGTGCGGCTTTCTGCTAGCCTTCGTGCGTAATCGTCCCGATAGCGTCTTTCATCTTCCAATTGCCTGATTCGGTAGGAACCGATACCGTATGGCCTACAAGCTGCGCATGTGCACCCTTGCTGCGCAATGTACGGGTCTTCTTCTTCCTCCGGTTCGTCCGAGAAGTCTTCTTCTTCCTCGATGTCCGGTTCGGGCTCGATTGGGGGGATTTCGAGGTAACTGTCCTCCCACGCGGTGTTTGGTGGAGGTTGGTACCCTCTTGGCATGTCTGCTCCCTTTTTGTCTACCATGTAGCCATGTGGCACGAAACAGGCGCATCTAGACCGATGCGCCTGCATAGCACCCGATGGGTAGGCATGAGAGAAGGGCACCCTTACGGATGCCCTTGTCCCGTTATGCCTTGATTACGCGCATTAGTAGCTTCTTGCGCCAACTGTCCGGAATGTTGAATTCTGCGTCAAGTAGGACGATGTATCGCATTTCCGGATGTTTGCGAACCATGCGGCGTATGCGAAGAATTGTGTTGAATGAGGGAATTAGCTGAATTGCGTAGAATATCAGATATGCGATGGAAAAGTCGATAATGTACGATCCTAGGTTTCCGTGCTGAAATGCCCGAATTGCCGCTACTATCGCTAATCCCCACATTAGTACGGGTATTGCTATCTTTACTGCCTTTAGCACGTTTGCTCCCATTCGGGCATAAAGACCGATTTGGTGGGAACGTACAGAGCGTCATCATCTGTCCAAGAATCGCCTTCTTCGTACCAATTGCGACGATTGTCCGTTTCTACTGCGATTCGCACGGTTTCGGTGGGGTCGACCTTCATACCCCAAAAGTCAGGATCACCGGTAAAACCCAGCTTACGCATGGTTCGCTCCCTTTGTTAGCTGTTGTCCGAAACGTTCGGACATGGAAGGAATCGGATTGTATATCCGATTCCAACCAAATCAGCGCGTTTCGGCCCTACGTGCGGCCTTTGTCGCGTTGTTGACGATTTCCACGAATGTCCGTTCTGAACCGGTTTCCCCGTGGACGTGTCCTTCGTGGTCAGATGCGACCTTTGCAACTTCGATACCGAATTCCGCCAATGCCTCCGCGTATGCACCTTGCACGCGCCTTTGTACCGTTTCGGCGAAATCGAGCAAATCGGTGTCTTGCCTGGCATGTGCAACTTCGCGCAACATGTCCAGATCACGGTCGATTGTGGATAGATTGTGGGCGATTGCCTGAACCATGGTAGTACGCTCCGAATGAGCGTGAATTTCCATGATACACATATTCGCTCCCTTTTGCACCGTTGACAGCCATTCTGCCAACTATGAACGGACATAACCCGTTATGTGGTTGCGAAACAACCCATTTTCCGCTATGTCCGAACATAACCGTCAGAACAGATGGAACAGGATGAATGTTGCCATTGCGACAACGCACACCCATGTGGCGATTGTGTCGAACACGTCAGAACGGGACATTGCTCACCATCCACGCGATTGCCTCGGAGTGGTGAGAAACGGGCATTGCTGGACCCGCTACCCGCAACCACTCAAACAGGATGATTGACCCACCTCCGACCAAAACGTCACGAGTGGTACGCCAGCACCCTTTCAGGCAATCACGGATGATACGGTGCGTTTCGTGCGCTTCCGGGACCTCACGTACACTTTCGGGTGCTTCGTGCTTACCCATGTTATTCGCTCCTTTCGGTTGAAACACCCAGAGTCGGACATAGAGCATGTGCGACCTATGTCCGATTACAAGCTGTTTCAACGTAAAAGCTATCCATATGCCCTATGCGTGACCGGATGTCCTGTTTTCAGTGAGATGGGATGAAACGTTTGGTTATGCCATACATTGTCCCGTACTGATACGTTCCTACGTATTCGGATACTAACGGTACGTTTTCGTAGGTTCGCGGGTTGTATGTGATTAGTGTGGACATGGCGCCAATAACCTTTTCGCGCGTTGCGCCCGTTGCGATGAAATCGTCCACGAATATCCACCTATGTCCGATTCTGCCCACAACTTCGCTGGTATCGTGTAGACTGCGCTCTTTGCGCACGATTGCGAAGTTTTTGTCCAGAGCGTGAGCTAACACCGGAATGACCAAACTGCCGGATAGACCCGTTCCGACCATTGTGTCGTATTCGACATCCTTAAGCGTTTTGCGCGCCATGTCGATAAGGTCTGAAGGATCCTCGAATGCCTGATCGAAGTAGTTTGCCCCGACATGTACCGAATCCATGGGCTTAGACATAGTTCGCTCCTTTTTGTCCGATTCCATGCATTCCGGTCACGTATGAGGCATACGGATAGCTAGGCATCGTATATGCACATATTGGGGACAAGTCTTTAAGACCGGACAAGTCACGATCACCCGATATGCGCAGACTAATGCCTTAGTCTCATTCACCCTATTGACGTGTCAAGACACATGTTGCGGTGGTTTCTCCGGCAGCAACCTACTTGCGTAGATCCGTCCGATTCCGGGCCGATGTATGGTTCACACCGGTATCCGATGAATCACCCGTTCCAACCGCGATGTACGGTTTTCTCGTGACATAGGCCACGATTCGACGGAATCTGGACATGTGGCCCAGATACCATCGAAACGGTCCTACTTGACTTCCGTGCCCTTAATTGGGGCATTCGAGCAATACCACTCGAACCCGGTCGAATCGAGCACACAGTACCGAATCGCTACATCCTCCACGAATCGGCCTGAATGCACGCTTTCCACCCGCGATGTCGCAATTCCGACACCAGCGGCCATAACGGGCGCGAACGCCATAGAAGTGACAGCTACGACGAACATCAACTTTTCACGCATTTTCGCTCCTTTTGCCGACATATCCTCCTATGGCCTGCCGTGTCCGTTTTGCCCTTAAATTAGCTTCATATCCACGAGATCAAGATCAACTACGATGTACGATTTGCCGATTCTGTCGCCTTCGTCCGTTACGGGGTAAAAGGTCGTGAAGACCTTTATGCCCGATTCGTCCGATATTACGTTGGTAAGTCCAGCCTCGAACTGCTTGCCCCGAATTTCGAAAATCATCCCGGATTCGGGGATTTCCACCGAGATGTACCCTGGTGTCGCCATTTCCGCTCCTTTGTCCGTTTTGCGCCTTATGCGCGGGCAGTTTGCCCGACATTTCGCGATGTATGCTGTATAGCGGATTTATACGCTAATTCAGACATTTCCGACAAAGCAAGCCATAGCAGGATATGTCCTGACATCTCACGCTATTGTGTTTTTAAGGTACAAATGGCATATGCCTTACATGTCGGGTATGTCGCACATATGCCTTATTCCCGACTTGTCGTACTTTTCAGTTATTTCGGACATGTCGTACTTTTCCGTTTTAGGCGAAATACCAGGAGATCGCCTGCTTTAGCGTGATTTGTCCGTTTTTTACGAGATAGCGTAAACGTCGGATTTGTTCGACACGTCCGACATTCCGCCTATGGGCGCCATTGTACGACATAGCTCGTTTCACCTCCTTTCGTTTTTTCTTTTCAGTCTACTCCGGATCTTGGGAAAAGTCAAGATCATTTCACTAAATGCAGAAACCGACATTCTAGGGCATAGTGGGTGGCATGCCTAGGACTTGTAGTACCTAGCATTTAGAGTGCTTTTAATTCTGGGTACTTAGCATATAGAGTACCTAGTACTATAGGTACTTAGCATATAGAGTGCTTAGTACTCTAGGTACATAGCACACTAAGCACTTAGTATTAATTGTATTATAATACATAGTATTATAATGCTAAGTACACTCGGCATGCCAGGCATATACCTTAAACCCGACTTGTACGCTATTTCGGAAAAATCGGACATAGGAGGCATATGGTATAACTATATTAAATCGGAAATAAGGTATATGTCGTAAAGCGGCGGGTCTCTCTCAAAAAAGAGCCTAGTTTCAAAGTTGATCTTGAAGAAATCAAAAAAGAGCAGGATTTGGAAGTTGATCTTGGAAAAGTTGGAATTTTATTGTAAAGATACGTACTGTCGACAGGTTGACAGGCATTGTGTATGACGAGTGATCTTGATAGTATGCAGATAAAAGGAAAGGAGGTGACATGTCGAATGGCTGACACTCGTAGTTGGTGTCCTGATGAGGCAATTGAGCAATTAACAGTAAGGCGAGCCTTGCAGGATAAAGAAGATCCAATCAAAATGGCTGCTGATATCGTTAAAGAACATCTTCCGCTAGCAACAATGAGCATGGCTCATTTGGCAATTCACAGCCAAACTGAAGCCATCCGCTTCCAAGCTTCAAAATACATCATGGACCGCAGTCTTGGTGATGGTAAGGACTTGCGTCTACCGGACAACAAGCCAGCATGGGACAAGATTTTTGATTCTGTTCTCGTAGAAGTTGACAAAATCACGAAAGAAGGGCAATAAATGAAAGGCGAAAGTGGAACAAACGGTCCATCTGCAGGAAATGGAACAAACAAAATTAAAAACAAATCTTTTTCTAACGGTTATGAATTAATTCCAACAACTAGATTTCGCCGATAAACCACTCTTCGTCTGTGGACCCACGGCGCTCTGGGTGGATATTGATTGCTATCGATGGAATAGTAAGAATAATACAACTAAATATGAGTATCGATGGAATAGTAAGAGCAATACAACATTGATGGGGTAAGTATGGGTAACTGGACAATTAACATCGAAGGTCATGGAATGCATGACAATGGCAAAGATCAAGACATCGATGACCTGTTAAAGTTTTTCGTAAAAGAACTGCGTGAAATGGGGCAGGACGTTTACCACGTAACATTGACTGTTGGTAGTGTTCGAGATCTAGTTCATGGGGAGTGGAAAACTAGAGATTGATGCTATCGATGGAATAACACTAGGGATGACATGAAATACAAGATAATGTATAACGGCAAAATTAAAGAGTTAGAAATAACTAACTTCAAAGAGACTATTGACGGTTTTATTTCGTTTTATAACGGAATGCAGCCCTTATTAGTCGTACCTAAAGACAGTTTGGTTTATATAGAACTGTTAGAGGAAGGAGAAATATAAGTGCCCGCTACCCGAGTTGCTCGGCGGCAGGATACTGTTATGTACCGAAACGCAAAAGGTAAGTTTCGGAACGCCACGGTACTAGCTGACACAAAAGCTCCTACAACTGCTCCCGCTAGTTCTACCAGCACAACTGGTGGAACACTAGCTGCTGCTACTTATTCGTACCGAGTTACGTTCGTTGCTTTTGGCACAGAGACCGCACCTAGTCCGGCCAAGACGCAAGTAACCACAGGTGCAACAAGTACGGTTACTATTGACGTGACTGCCATTGTTCCGACGAATGCGACAAGCTGGAAAATTTACGGTCGGACCGGTGGTTCCGAGCTTTTGATGGGTACCGTTACGCTGCCGACAAAGACCTTCGTTGATGACGCATCTGTCACACCGTCTGGCGCTTTGCCAACAGACACCGGAAACGTTAGTTTAATGTTTGCCGGTGCGGAGCCGAATCGTAACAACGTGGCGAAGACAACCACAAACAAGGCAACAGACCGATACTTCAATCGGTGAAATGCGCAAGAGTTGGGTTACATAATTGCAGCGGCGTTTGGTTTAATCACGACCGATCGGAGGGATTGAATATGGCAGGGAAGAAGCCTCCAGTACCCCCTAAAAAAGTACCGCCGATTCCACCGAAGAAAGCCGGCAAGAAGGCAATGCCGCCAAAGAAAAAGCCTTACTGAGGTTATAGGTGCGGCATGGTTTGGGTTGCTAAAGCTAAACGACATGTAGCAGTTTACGTCCAAAAAACAGTTGGTGGTAATACGCAATACGTGAAGCGCCGGCCTGGGATCATTACATCGATAGCTGCCGATGCAGCACCGGTTGTACGAGTACGGCACTACGGAGAAACATATGGAAATGGAACAAACGGTGTTGTTCGAAACACGACGCTAGCTCCGCCACGAAACGGAAAATACGTGGGAGGATAGCATGACAGTAGCAAATGGCATTTTGCTTGTCGGTGTTATTCTGATGTTCATTAGCGCTTTTTGGGACCCGGGGCCGGCAGTGAACCCGGGGCAAATTCGGCCTAGCCTTTATAAGCTTGCTTGGTGTTGTTTTCTGATTTGGGTTCTATTGGCTCTAGGTCACGTCGTTGTCCACAGCTAACCGAATTAAAAAATTAAACTTTGGATTCACCATATTATGGATAGTACTCGTTCTTCCATCACTATTGTGGTGGAAGAACAGTATTCTATGGGTGATACTCATTTCCCTGTGGGCCAATATTGTCGGGCATTTTGGGGCGTATGCCGCAGCGAGATCTGAGGCAGCACAGCAAAAGGGACACAACCTCACTGAGGGCGACATGAAGTGGATTAAGGAACAATTGGAGTTGTGCCGTGACGGACGCTGACGAGATTCAATACCCAAAAGTACATTTTTACCTATCGACGGCCTGCTACCATGAGTTGCATGATAAATGTCGATTAACTTGCAAATATTGTGCTAGAGATTGTTTGTGTGTATGTCACACACCGCTTGAACATTTACGAGTTGGTCCACATATGAAGGACACCAATTATGAGTGAGGAAGAAGTCGAGAAGCTCTTTAAAATAGACAAATGGAAATACTTTGACCTCATTGACTATAAACCACACGACAAACAAAAACTTTTCCACAAAAGCGAAGCACGCTTTCGTATCCCCGTCTGTGGACGCCGATTCGGTAAGACCGCGATGGTTGCACGTGAATTACAACCATTGCTTATGACGCCAAACAGGCGAATATGGATTGTTGGTCCAACATATGACCTTGGTGAGAAAGAGTTTCGTGTAATTTGGTTTGACATGATTATTAAACAGGGACTTGGACGCGAAAAACTAGTTAGGAAAAGCTATGCAAAGAAGCAGGGAGACTTGAGTATTGAGTTTCCTTGGGGGACGCGGGTAGAAGTACGTTCTGCCGAGCGGCCGGAGAACCTTGTCGGTGAAGGTCTAGACCACGTCGTTATGTCGGAAGCTGCTAAGCACACCGAAGAAACCTGGGACAGGTTTATTAGACCTGCTTTGTCAGACCGGCGGGGGTCTGCTACTTTTGGTACTACACCCGAAGGACAGAATTGGATTTACAAACTCTGGCAAATGGGTAGAGATCCGAAAGAGCCAGATTTTGCTTCCTGGCAGTTTCCAAGTTGGGACAACCCTTACGTTTATCCGGGTGGTCGTTACGATAGCGAAATTGTGCTGGCCGAACGGACCACAGCCGGAGAAGTTTTTCGGCAGGAATATGCGGCAGACTTCACCAGTTTTAGCGGTAAAGTCTTCGGAGACTTCGAAGAAACAACACACGTCACAGACGTAAAATTCAACCCGGCTTGGCCTAACTACATTGCCTTTGACTGGGGTTTCGTTTCACCCATGGCTGCGGTTGAATTTCAAATTGATTCCATGCAACGGGTGCGCGTGTGGCGTGAACACTATAAAAGTAGAATGCGGCTTAAAGACTTTCTCGGTGAGATGAAGGCGAGAGAGCAACCAGATGGGTACCGATTAGATTTATGTTTCGGGGATGCAGCAGACCCAGAAGCGGTTATTAGTGTTTCGGAGGACTTCTTTCCTTGTTACGCTGACCCGCTGTCTAAGGTGAACTGGCGCGAAGGTATCGAATTAGTTCAGGGTTTTCTCAAACTTCAAGAAACCAGCGAAATGGATGAGTTCGGTACACCGAACTATGAACCTTGGTTGTTTGTTGACCACTCTTGTCCGAACCTAATTCGAGAGTTTAACAACTATCGGACGGCTGAACCACCGCGAGGTAAAGAACGCAACCCTCGGGAAGATGCACAGAAATGGGACGACCACGCGCTAGACGCACTACGATACGGACTTATGCACATATTCAAACTTGGTGCTACTCATTCGCTATCGGAAGTTTTGAATTCTACGGATATGACGAATTTGCCAAATACTGGATACTTTACCTCTGATATGAGGTTTTCGTGAAACGTTTTGAATTGCATAGAACCGAAGATGTGACGGGTGTATCTGGTGTGGGAGTAGTTGCTGAGGGCATTATGTTTTCCGATCACAGTGTTGCATTAAGATGGAAGACAAAATATCGGTCGACTGCGATATATCACACATTCGATGATATGTATCGCATACATACACACCACGGATCAACGAAGGTAGTTTGGTTAGATTCATTGGAAGGAGGTGAATAGTGACCGATGCAATTGAGGAATTAGAGGAATACGCGGAAGCCAAGAGAATTTCAATGACCGAAGCGTTAGCTAAATACGACCTAGTTGGAGCGAGTCCCGATCCAAAAAACCCGTATATAATTTTGGCCGACCGCGATCCAGGCATGACCGATGGCTTTGCCGTATCCGAATTAGGATATGCCTCACCATCGCCTTGGACCGCTTGGACAAGAGCAGAACGAGTTCCCGAACTAATGGGACAAATTGGTTTGCGGACCTTCTATGATATGAAGCGCGCTGATGGCACCATACGCGGCGCGCTGAGAGCCGTTAAAACTCCTATTCTCGCGGCACGTTGGTTTGTTGAATCTGCTACGGATTCTGCTCTGGACAAGAATATTGCCGAGTTTGTCCAAACAAATCTTTTCGAAGAGCTTTCCGTGCCATGGAGTCGCATCGTCGAAGATGCACTACTCATGTGTGATTATGGCTACTTCCCGTTTGAGCTTGTCTTCGAACCAGACAAGAACAAACTAAAACTTAAGAAACTCGCCCCTCGGCATCCGATGGACATTCGTCAGTTCATTTGGGATGATCACGGAGGCATCAATGGCGTAACCATGGAAGAAATGCAACCTGGATTTAATGATTTCAACTACCAGGGAATAACGTATAATACCACTCCAGTTTACATTCCAATCGAAAAATTGGTGATTTTCGTCTTCGAGCAGGAAGGTGGCGACCTTCGAGGTACTTCTATTCTGCGAAGTGCATACAAGCATTACTACTACAAAGACACACTCTACAAAATCGATGCTATTCAAAAGGAACGGCACGGCATTGGCATACCGATTATTAAGCTTCCACCCGGCTTCTCTGTGGCCGATCGGAACCTAGCCGAAGACCTCGGTCGTAACCTTCGTACCAACGAACGCGCACACATCGTTATGCCGGCAAACTGGGAAATCCTTTTTGCGGATCTCAAGGGCCAACCTGTGGACTGCTTGAAATCCATCGAGCACCACGACATGAAGATAAAATCAAACATCCTGGCACCGTTCATGGATGAGGCAAATGTTAAACCCGATACGCTAGATGTATTCTACAAATCTACCCGTTACATTGCCTCAACCGTGTGTGATACATTCAACCACTTTGTTATTCCGAAATTGGTAGATTTCAATTTCACTCGTGGTAAGTATCCTAGGCTCCGTGTACGTCGAATTGGTGAATGGGAAGATGTACGGACGATGTCGTTCGCATTCCGTAACTTTGTTGGTTCGGATGCAATTCGACCCGACGACGAATTGGAGAAGTTCCTTCGCACGGAACTCGACCTGCCGCCGGTAGACGAGAAGACAATTCGGACAATGCCGGCACCAACATTGAATGCTCCTGTCCAAGCTGCCCTAATTGACCCGTCTAACGCCGGCCTGGACAAGTCAGGAGGCAAATAATGAAAAAAGCAAGAGTGATTTCGCTTAGACTCACAGAGGAAGAATACAATAACTTGGCCGAATTGGCCAAGAAGGACAACAAGAACATTTCTAATTACATTAGGGACAGGGTCTTCAAATCTCCTAAGCTTTCTATTGTTCCAAATAACCTTGTTTTAACCGCACCAATATCTGCTACTGCTCATACTAGTAATGTCGTTTGGTACGATTTTGGAGGCGATATTGCCTAGAGAAGTTGTGTCGAGTGTTCGACAGAGACGACTGTCAACACTTCGACAAACCAGGGAGCCCATTGCGTATACAGATAGAACAGGTTATGATGCGGTCGAGCTTGCTGAACTAACGTCCAAGGCACGTAAAAAATTACCAAAACAGGCGTTCGCGGTTCCTTCAAAAAGAAGTAAGAGCGGTGGAACTGGCGGTTATCCGATTCCGGACGAGTCGCACGCTAGAAATGCCTTGGCAAGAGTTGCTCAATTTGGCACTCCTTCGGAGAAAGCTCAAGTCCGAGCCGCCGTTGCTCGAAAATTTCCAAACATTGGTAAGGCCAAATCAGCAACAAAGAGGGGAGGTAAGTGAAATTGGACCAAAATCTGCTGTATCTAATTGATCTTTCGAGTATTCAGCTTGATGAGAATGATCAAGTCCATTCGTCGTGGATTCATGCACTTCCGCTTGGTGAATATACTCACCCGGTATTTGGTAAAATCCAGGTCACTGCGGAAAGGGCGAAGCGATTCGCCGAAAGTGTGAAGAACAAGGTTCGGGGAGTCGATCCCAGCATTAACTACAACCACAACAACGTGGATGTTGCATCCGGTTGGGTTAAGGATGCTGAGACTAAGGATACGGGGCTTTGGCTCTTTGTCGAGTGGACGAAGAATGCCGCCCAGAAGATCAAAGACAAAGAGTACAGATACTTCTCGGCTGAGTACTACGACAAGTGGAAAGACCCGACAGGCAAAGAGCACCAAGATGTACTTTTTGGCGGCGCTCTGACCAATCGCCCATACATGAAGAATTTGCTTCCGATCAATCTGTCGGAAGCATCCGTCGATTACGCTTTTGGGCTGGTCGATGCTATTACCAAAGCAAAGGAGGCGACTCAGGATATGGATCTTAAGAAGCTGAATGAGCTTCTTGGTCTCCCTGTGGACACCACGGAAGAGGTCGCTCTTGCTAAACTGGCAGAGCGCATCCAGGAGCCTGCACAGGACGACAAAGACAAGAAGGACCCGATCATTGTTCCGAAGCCCAACATCAGCACAGAGTTGAAGTCTTTGGCCGAAGAGAACCCGATGGTCAAGGCGCTTATCGAGACCGTTGATGCGCAGAACAAGGCTCTCAACGATTTCCAGGTTGGCCTCCGCGAAGCGGACATCTCCAAGAAGCTTTCTGAGTTTGATGCGTCGAAGATTATCCTCACCCCTGTGGCCAAGGATAAGATTCACGATTTCCTTCTTGACGCTCCTGTTGAGCTTCACGAGAAGTTCTGGGACATTCTTGGTCTTATGAAGTCTTCGTCTGGTCTCTTGGTTGAACTTGGTGAGCGTGCCGGCGCTGGGGTTAAATACGGCCGGTCCAAGGATGGGGTTGCGCTGTTCATGGACGAGGCTAACCGTTACGCCCAAGAGGCTAAGGTTACGCTAGACGAGGCCATGAGCCACGTTTCTCGGACACAGCCGGAACTTTGGAATAGCTACCGTCAGGGCTCGTACGCCTTCAACGAGTAAAGAAAGGAGTCCAATAAATGGCTGATTACATTCTTGACAAGGGTTTCCCGGTTCTTTCGACGTACAACTCTTCGGCTGCGGCTGGTGTTACACCTTACCGTATTGTAAAAATGAGTGGTGCTGGTTCTGGTTTTATTGACCTTTGCACTGATGCTACTGCAACAACTCTGCAGATTGGTGTTGTTCAGGAGCAGATCGACCAAACCAAGGTTGTTCTTGGTAAAACCACCGCCGATGTTCGTATTCTTGGTACATCTAAGGTTGTTGTTAACGGTACACCTGGAACAATTAACATTGGTACCCGGGTTATGTGCGGTGCTGCTGGCGGCGTTATCGCTGCTGCTACCACAGGTTCTAAGGTTCTTGGTATTGTAATTGGTGCAACAACTCTTACCGGTACAATTGCTGCTGGTGACATTGTTGACGTGCTTCTTACTCCCGGCGTACTGTTCTAATCTAATATAACGAGAGGAGGGAAATAAGTGGCTGTTTACAATCCCACCGGTAGCGGTAGCGTTCATATCGATCGGGCGCTAACCCAAATCAGTGTTGCTTGGCCTACGGGAAACCTTGCTGGTTCCGTCCTTTTCCCGTCTGTTAATGTAATGAAGCAAGCAGATAAATACTACATCTTCGGTCGTGAAGGTTGGTTGCCAGAGTCGGATTTCCGTGCTCCTGGTACTGCTGCTAACGAGGTTGCTGGTGCGGCGCTTTCTACCGACACCTACTACGCTCAGGAGCACTCTCTGCAAATCGCCGTTACTGACGAGGAGCGTCAGAACGCCGACCCGCCGATTGCGCCTGACCGTGATGGTACAAACATCATCACATCGAAGATTCTGCTTGGTCGTGAGCGAGTTATCCAAACACTCGCCACAACTGCGGCTAACTATGGTTCCGGTCTGAGTACCACACTTTCTGGTACTTCTCAGTGGAATGACTACGCTAACTCGGATCCCATTTCCGATCTGCGTACGGCTAAGGTTGCCATCAACGCGCGTATCTTCGCAGATCCGAACGTTGCGGTGATTCCTTACCAGGTCATGGCGAAGCTGGAAGACCACCCGGACTTCCTTGAGCGCATCAAGTATTCTGAGCGGGCTATTTTCTCGCCCGAGTTGCTTGCTTCGATTCTTGGGTTTGACCGGGTAGTTGTTCCTGGCGTTGGTATTAACACCGCCAACGCTGGTCAGACTGCTTCTCTTGGTTACCTGTGGGGCAAGGATGTCGTTCTTGCTTACGTTCCTACCTCTCCTGGTCTCCGCATTCCTGCTTATGGCTATGAGTTCGTCTGGGGCGGCGCTGGTGGTGGGCAGGCTCAATACGTCGATCGGTGGCGGGAAGACCGTCGTAAGTCCGATGTTATTCGGATTTGTCGGTACTACGACATAAAGCTTGTTGCTCAGGGTGACACTGGTTCCGCCGATGCTGGTAAGTCTATTGCCGGTTACGTTATTAAAGCGGCTGTCGCCTGATAATTATGGACGAGTTGTGGAATGCTTGGTCTGCTGGCTTCTTTGATGGTGAAGGTTGCGTCCGGATCTTTTCAGGTAACAATCGTCAAACTCAAAACGGCAAGCTCTATGTCTATAAACGATACACCGTAAGGTTGATCGTTGGACAAAAGGATCGTACTCCACTTGATCGTCTCGTTCTGCACTATGGTGGTAGTATCACCTACATTAAGAAGACCGAAACCTATCACTGGCAAATCAACGGAGCTAACGCAATCACTTGCTTGCGCAAGTGGCTGCCATATCTTACGGTGAAGTTGGCGCAAGTCAACATTGCTCTTGAATATTGGGAAGCTCGGGATATTCTTCTTGATGAGGAGAAAGACACTTATGTGGAAGCTATGGCCAAGTTGAAGACGATTTACAAGACGCCTGGCAATCGCTATCTCAACGGTGTACCAACCACGACCATGCGTGATACGGCTACATAGTGTTATTAGACAGTTGTCGCCTAATTTAAGGAGGTCAACCTCATGGCGAAAAAGCTTGTTGCAGTAACAGCTATTAAGCACGATGGCGAAGAGTTTGCTGATGGTAGTGAACTGGATGCCTCGAAGTTTTCCAAGGAACAACTGAAAGACCTGTACGATGCGGGTGCGGTCGAAGTGAAAGAAACAGACGAAGAGACTGAGCCGGAAACTGTTCAGACTCCGATGGAAGTTGACCAGACTGTGTCAGAAAGCGAAGTCCAGCCGGAGAACCCTGACGAGGTCTAATGGCCAGAATTGCGTTAGAAGATGTTCAAGCTTGGGTTGAATCAACCAAGCTTAAACCGTCTGCGCTTGACTTAGATCATCTATCTCAAATAGAAGAGGAAATCCTAGCCCGAATAAGTTCGGTTTATACCACAACTTCTTGGGTTGATCGAACAACTACACCAAGGCTTATTCAAGTAATCATAGCCAAGGCTTATACAGGTTGGTTATATGATAAAGCTTATAGTGAGAATCAAAACTATCCCAACAATTACGCAAAGATGGTAAAGGCGAATGCTGAAATGCTTATAATGGGGATTATTAATGGAACAATAGAAGTTCCAGGAGCCACCACAACAAGTATAGCTGGTGCTTCGTTTTATCCAAACGATGTATCTTCTGCCCAAACTCCAACCTCTGTGGACCCATCACTGGGGCCCGCAAAATTCTCATTAGGGAAACTTTTTTAATGCCTTGGGGGCTAAATGCAGTAAGAGCAGCCTACTCCAAAATGCTTGGTGTATTAGGAGTGGGTACGGCTCATCCTGGTTTGCCCAAAATCTCGATTGGTGAAGGGTTTTATACCAATGCAATATTGGTTGCTCAAGGAATAGACAACGTAGATCGAAGTTTTAGAGATTTTAGAGAACCATTAACAAGGTCCTTAGTAGAAGTTATTCTTCCGTCAATTAGAGAAAATTTTGATTCTGAGGGTCGACCTCCTTGGCAACGATTGTCAGAAGCTACCGTTGAGCGTAGAGGATCGGCTCATCCTATTCTTGAAGATAGCGGAAGGTTGCGTAGTGCTGCAACTAGTGCTCAAACTTGGAGAGTAACACAAGACACCGTAACACCGGAAGACATAGACGATATAGTTCCATATGCAAAATATATTCAAGGTGGTACCAAATTAATGCCAGCGCGACCATTCCTCGTTTTACAAAGCGAAGATGGCGATAAAGTTCAAGTAATTTTTGATCGATGGATGGATGAGACTATTAGAATTAAGGGGGGATTCAAATAGCCCACACTGATTCAACGTCTGTTCTTGCTCAAGCCATACAAACCAAAATTGTAGCCTTAGAACTCGGCGATGTTTTATACGGAAGACAGGATCAAATTCCTAGCTCTCCTACCTTTGTGGTAACGCCAGGACCAAAGCGTCGGGACTTAGCCGGAATTTCGGCTCCTGGTGGACGAACGATGAATTTTATGACGGTGTTCATTGATGTTCACACCATAAAGGTAGGCGACGAAGCAACCGAAAGATTAGCATTAGACCAACTTGCAGAAACCATAGAAAAAGAAATCCACAAAGATACCACAATGGGTGGGATTATTATTCATGGATTTGTGCATGAATGGAATCCTGGAGAAACTCACATTCAAGGTGGGGAATTTAGAACGGTAAGACTGACCTACGTTGGTCAGACTCTAACGTACTTAAGTAGTTAGGAGAGAATATGAAGATTCTCTTCGAGTCTGATAGAGAATGCACCATTGATGGCGTCGGCCGACTGGTTCCGGGAGAACCAGTCGTGGTAGACCCTGATCTGTTTTTTATGTATCATGGAGTGAAGCCTACTCAAGCAAATGTTCCAAGTTTCATAAAAAAGACAGTTGACATATCGGTAGATGAGGAGGTGAATTAGCCATCGCGCCCGGAATTGGTGCTGCCGGAATTCTTGGCATAGCATTCGAAGATTTACCAGAACCCGTTCTTGCTGGTGCCCCCGCTGCTGGTGGTGCTTTAACAGCAGGGACTTATAAGTACTACTTGACTGCGATTAACGCTATTGGAGAAACTAACGTTTCCAACGAAGTAACAGTAACTACAGCCGCTGGTAACCTAACTGCCGCGCTTACTTGGGCTGCTATTACGGGGGCTACTGGCTACAAAGTTTATCGCACTGCGGCCGCTGGCGCTACAGGTACAGAACTTCTGGTAACAACACTCGGTGTCGTTACCAGCTATAACGACACTGCTGTGGGTGCCCCTTCTGGTGCGTTACCAACGACGAACACAGCTTATGCTCCTGGAGTCTATGCTGCTCCAACAAAATTTGTACCCTTTATGTCTGAATCATTAACATCCACACAAGCAACAATTTGGCGTAGACCAATTAGGCAGTCGGCTGACATCATCGGTGCTGTTTCTGGTAACTTCAACGTTGCCGGCGAAATCTCCGGTGAATGTTTGGAAGACGTGGCAGTATACTGGCTTGGTGCTTCGCGAACTAGCGTTGCTAAGTCTGGTACTACTAACTTTACCTACACCTACACACCAACGGCCACAGCAATTCCTCCTCGAACACTTTCCATTACAACGGTTCGTAATGGTATTGTTTTCGGGTTCACTGGCTGTGTTGTTTCTTCAAACACATTTAATGTTGCTGATGGTATTATGCACCAAAATGTGAAGATTGTTGGCCGTGATGAGGCTGTGCAATCCTTGCCTACCGCAACATGGCCTACTACCACACCTTTTGGCGCTGGCCAATACTCGATTGAAATTCCAACAGCCACACCGGTAACAGATACCGATAACTTTGAGTTTGTTGTTGATGATGCCGCAGAGCCACAGTTCCGGTTGAAATCTACAGGTCGCGGTGCTCAGTTTATCAAGTATGGTGAGCGTAAGGTTGATCTTACCTTCGATCGAGATTTCGATACTAGAACCGACTTTGATAACTTCAAAGCATTGACTTCAGATTCCATGACTATTACTGCATCTAAGGGAGCTAACAATAGTCTTTCGATTCTTTCCCCAGTAACTATCAAAAACACCTATGAAGTTTCGAACTCGGGTCAGGGAGATTTGGTCAGAGCGTCCATCAAGTACGTGGGTGTTATTGACGGTACTGGCAAATCTTACCAGATTACTATTAAGACGCAAGAAAACGTCTGATAGAAAGTCGTTAGGGAGAATACTCAGAATGCCAATTGGTACTATATCTAAAACAACCGAACGTTTCGAACTAGAAACACTTCCGCCGGATGGTTACGTCATAGTTCGCCGAATGACATATGGCGAGAAGTTATCTCGTCAGGATGAGATGCTGTACATGCGAGCATCAATGGAAGACAAAAGCTTACAAATGTCCATGCTTAACAAGAAGACCGCACTTACCGACTTTGGTAATCTAATTGTAGAGCACAATATAACCGATCAAGACAATCGTCCTCTAAATTTCAAGAACGCCAAAGATGTGTTAGAACTTGATCCACGCGTGGGCGATGAGATTGCATATTTCATTGATCGAATTAACTCGTTCGAGGCGACCGAAGAACTAAAAAAATAAAAGCTGTGGTTCGAAAAAGTATTATAGTTCCGAACTACACTATTAAAGATACATCCATCCCGGAAAATTACGAAGCTTCTATATTCTTAGATTTATTCAATATGTGTCAGAGTATACCATGCTTACCTAAAGCAGGAGGATTGCTAGATCAGGATGGTTTATATGTCGATCTGATGCGACATGCCATAATTTGTCAGGACCAGCGGAGACAAATGGACAAAGGCAAGGCAGAAATGAATTCGGGAGGTGGTTAGGTAGTGCCGTTCAATTCACGAGATATGTGGGTGTACCTTAAGGCACAAGACCTAGCTACTCGTGCTTTGAATTCATTTGGTCGTTCGGTTCGTCAAGCTGGTAATGATGTAAGAATTGCCCAAATCGAGGCAGAGCAGGCAGCCATGCGTGCGCAACTTGCGCAAGGTCGGCTGACCGGCATGACGAATGCAGATCGTGCAGCCATTCAAAACCATCTAGCAACACTTCAAGCTGAAAAAACTCAACTAATAGCCAATGATACAGCCCTTGCAAACAGAGCAAGAAACATGGAACGTATGCAGGGAATTCTTCGTAGTACTGCGCAAGTTAGTGCTGCCACTGGCTTTGTCCTTTCTGCAATGGGCATTGGCGGCGTACTTGCAATGAAGAACCTTGTTGATACCTCAATAGAATATCAACGTCAGGTTGCCTTAACCTCCACACAGGTTCAACATTTTGGTGGAGATTTTAAAGAACTCGCAGATATAGGTTTGCGAACTGCTGACACAATTGGGGTGCACTTCCAGGAAATTCAGCCAGCTTTGTATGACATTTTTAGTTCTATGGAGGTCGGAACTAAAGATGCAGAGAAACTTTTGCAGGCATTCTCTAAGGGCGCCGTAGCTGGTCAAACATCCATCGAAGATGTGTCTCGTGCAACTATTGGTCTTATGAACGCTTTCCACAGACCAATGGGAGACGTGAATCATTTACTTGATTTGCAGTTTGCATTGGTTAGGGAAGGTATTGGTACTTACGAGGAGTGGAACCAGCGAATAGGTCTGGTAACTCCTTCTGCTGTCCGTGCAGGACAAAGCATTGAAATGATGGTTGCTGCACTAGCTACAGCTACTCGTATGGGTATGTCTGCGGCAAGAGCGGGAACCTCTGTGGCCCGAGCTATGGATGCTTTGAGTAATCCCAAAGCTGTCGATAATATGAAGGCTTTGGGAATTAATGCACGAGACGCTAGCGGTCATATGCGACCATTGAACGATGTTCTTAGAGATCTTAGAACTAAGATAATGGCATTGCCAGAAAAGGATCGACTTGCAGCACTTTTGGATGTATTTAAGGGTGCCGGCGGAACAATCGAAGCACGACGATTTATCCAAAACATTGTTCTTGGTGCTGGTAACCTTGAGCTATTCGATTCAATTTTGGGTGATGTAACCAATAGTTCTGGTGCTATGCAAGATGCTTACGGTAAGATGGCAGATACAACAGCAGTAAAATCTGAACTTTTGAAAAACAAGTGGATGGAACTGAAAATTGGTATTGGTGACGCACTTCTCCCAGTCTTTGACAGACTTTTAGGTTATGGAGAAAGATTACTTAACTGGTTTAATGGATTAGATCCAAAAGTAAAGACCATGGCAGCCAACGTTTTGGCGTTGGCTACGGCCTTTGGCTTGGTAGCGGGGCCTACACTAATATTTGGTGGAATGATTTCGCAAATACTTAGTGTACTCATTGCTGCTGGACCTGAATTACTTATAGTTGCTGGAATCATAGCTGGCGTTGCTGCGGCTATTGCTCTCATTGGAATAGCCTTCTATGAGGCTTGGACTAAATCTGCGCCGTTTAGGGATCTACTTAAAGATATTGGTGGAACAGTAAGAGAAATTTGGCTAAACGACTTCGTTCCATTCTTTAAGGCCATAGCGGCCGACTACAAAGCATATATTGAACCGCCACTAAAGAAAATTAGTGGCCTATTAAACAATGATGTAATACCTACAATCAAAAAGTTTTGGGACGAATTTTGGATGAAGCATGGTGGTGACGTTAAGGAATTCCTTAATGACATGAAGATGCTTGTTGAGAATGGTTTCAAATTCATTGGTAACATTATTAACACTTTTCTCTTACCAGTGCTTAGGTGGGTTCTTGAGCAATATCACGATCACAAGAAAGCAATTGACCAAATTATTGGCGTTCTAACATTTCTTGGAAAATGGATTCTAATCATTGCCGGTGGAGTTGGACTTGTTCTTCTAGGATCTGCATTCTTAATTCTAATTGCAATTATTGGAATCTTCGTTGCTGTTATTGGTGTCATAATAGGACTTGTTGTTCTGCTATGGCAGGGAATAATGATTCTAGTGGGCTGGGTTAAGGAAGCTTGGCACTGGTTCCAGAATCTTGCAACTACCATGCGTGAAGAAGCCGGCAAAGCATTTACCGCTGTAACTTCTAAACTTGGAGAACTACAAACATGGTTTAGCAATCTGCCTGGAAATATTGGTAAATGGCTAGGCGACGTAGGCCACACCCTGTGGGAAGCAGGTAAGTCCTTGATTCAAGGACTAATTGATGGTGCAAAATCTGTTTGGCACAGTGTTGAATCATTCTTCTCAGATTTGTTTAATAAGATTCCAGCATGGGCGAAAAGTCTTCTTGGCATTAGTTCACCGTCTAAGGTTTTCATGGCAATTGGAAAGAACACTGCTCTTGGATTCATTGAGGGTTTTGGTAGTGGGTTTGATGAAATGCTTCCGAAACTTAACAGCACAATAGGGACTCTTTCCACTACAATAAATCCGAGCGTTAGTAACAATATTGCTCCATCAGCACCGAACATGGGCCAGAAAGTTATAAACCAAACCATTTACATTTCAACAAATGAGATCAACCCACGCGTTCATGCCGATAAACTCGGTTCGCTACTAGCTGGGAGTATGTGATGCCTAGTTTGGTGAACCCTCTTACCTTTCAACTATATGATGACGGGGTCATTCTAAATGATGATTCTGTCATAGGACAACCATTTGTTGACATTGATACGGTGCACGGATTGGATAATGCTCCCTATCGTGATACTAAACGTGATCACGAGGGTGTCGACGGCGGCTTTATTGATGCAGAGTTTGAAACTGCCAGAGAAATCCAATTAGAAGGAACCGTATACTCAAACGGTACATTGGTAGAAGATTTTTTAGACGATCTCAAATCTAATTTTGCTCCGGTTCGGGATGTCGTACCATTCTACTTCACCACAGAGTCAGGCGAAATTAGGTTTTTAAACGTTAAACCGCTTGGATGTAAATACGATTGGGATTTGGCTCGTCGGTTAGGCATGACAAGTATCAAATTTGACATGTTTGCTGAGGACCCAAGGATATATAGCAACACACTAACTTCTCAAACAATGGGTATAAGTACGGTAAACACAAATGGTTTTAGCTTCAACCTAGCTTTCAACCTTTCCTTTGGTGGATCAAGTGCTGTTGGATCTGGTCAGTTCTTTTTCAATGCTGGGAACAGACCGACACCGGCAATAATGACTATTGCCGGTCCAGTAACGAATCCTACTATCATCAACGATACAATTGGAATTTCACTCGTATTCTCCATTGATATCGCAGTTGGTGAAACACTAGTCATAGACTTGGCAAACCACACAGTACGACTCAATGGCATTACTAACCGCAGAAACACCATGCTTTCGCCAGTATGGTTCATGTTTGATCCTGGATACACGTTTATTAGGTTTGCTGCCACGGCTGGGAGTGGAACTCTCACTGTGGACATGCGGTCAGCATGGAGATGATATGGCTGAAATAAACCCGGCTGGATTTTTCCAGGGACTTTCTACCCACACGGCTGAGCAATTTCGTAGCTATCTGGGTAGTTTGCTGACACTGCCCTCGGCTGCTGCAAGCCTGAAAACTGCTAGCGGAATTCATCCAGCCTTGGGTGGACAATTAGCAGTTACTCAAAACGGTACGCCAAACATGACGGTAAACATTGCCGCTGGATTTGCTTTCATTGCTGGTACCGAAGGTACAAAGCAAGGAACGTATTTCTGCGAGAATGACGCAACTGTTAACAAATCTATTACTGCTTCAGATCCAACAAATCCACGAATCGACATTGTTGTAGCTAAGATTCAGGACGCTTTTTACAGCGGTGCAACAAACGCATGGTCCCTGGCTGTGGTAACTGGAACTCCAGCCGGTAGTCCATCGGCGCCCGCAGCGCCGGCTAACTCAGTGACTCTCGCACAAATTGCCGTTGCCGCAAACGCAACCACAATTGTAACTGGAAACATTACCGATAAGCGACCTTTCATGGCCGCGGTTGGTGGATCTATTCTTTGTACCAGCATTGTTCGTCCTGCCAACCCATACGAAGGCTTGTATGGGTTTGAGACTGATACCAACGCTCCGATTTATTATGATGGAACTCGTTGGTTCCGCATGGGTCGACAGGTTACAACCGCTGCTGGTCGTGCGGCATTCACTGGGCAGATCACTGGCATGGACGTTTATGAAACAGACACTGGATTGTTCTATTATTGGAACGGTGCCAAGTGGATACGCCTTGAACAGCGGCTAATGGTGAGTCCACAGTTCACTAGTACTGGTGTAGGTTTCGCTGATATTGGTGGGCTGACCTTTACGGGGGACGCTAACAGCGTTTACATTATTGATGGTTGGTTCCATACAGTTGCTCCCACAGCAGGGGACTTGAGTTTACAATGGTCTCTTCCTGCTGGCGCTTCTATTGAATGGACGGCACTTTCCCCCGCATCGACCGATGCCGGAACAACCGTGGTTACAACGATTTATCAGGGTGCTATTACAACTGCTGGAACATTGACTGTTGGTGGCATGAACTCAACAGGAACAACGGCTACGATTAAAGGAACAATTACAATTGCCGGTACAGCAGGTACTTGTAAGATGCAAGGCGCTCAAGCATCGGCTTCTGGTACTTCGTTCGTACGTACATCTTCTTGGCTGAAAGTAACCCAAGTCTCGTGACTCACTATACATATACTTTCTTGACTATGCGTGATGAGCAAGTTGTTGAAGAGATTTCTCTTTTCGGCGTCTTTGCTCAGCGCATGCTTAATGGTGCAGGTCAATTTAATGGATCTTTTAATCTAGATCAAACAGGCAAAAATAATGATGATCTCATAAATGCCACGACTCCGGGCAAAACTTGGCTAGTAATGGAACGTGTTGATAATAGGGGAATATCCACCCCGGTATGGTGGGGGTTTGTTTGGAGTAGAACATATCAAAGTCAAGCAAAGATTTGTGAATTGTTTGCGTTTGGTTTTGAAAATTACCCAACTAAACAGATTATACTTAGTGACATAAACATAACTGGTGGACAAATGAATGTGTTCTGCCAGCTGTGGACTCATTTGCAGGCAAGCGCCCCCGGAAGAAATATTAACATAAATATTCCAACTACCCTACCGACCGAAAGCATAATTAAAACTGCCAATGTTCTAGCAACGGATTATAAGTATTATAATAGTCCCATGGAAGCGTTAGCCAATGCCTCTGATGGATTCGATTGGACTGTTCAATTAACCAAACAACCAAACAACGTATACCGTAAGGATCTAATATTACAAACTCCAACGCTTGGCCAACCTAACAATGGCGCTATTAACTTCGAATATCCCGGAACTATTCTTAACTATTACCGAACGGATAGCATGGCAGATGCAGGAACAGACATTTACGTGTTCGGTAAGGGAGAAGGATCGACCCAACTAGTATCTTCCTTCGAATGGAATGGACTAATTGGTAGTGGGTTCCCTAGATGGGATATTGAAGTTAACGTCAAGGACGTTGATAGTCAAGCTCAGTTGGATGGTCTAGCCGAACAAGAAGCTCTCAAGAGAAAAGCACCAATGCCAATGTATACATTGAGCATCAAAAGTGATAGAGATCCAGTTTTCGGTAGTTGGAGTCTTGGTGATGGATGTTCTCTTATAATTACAGATCCAATGCATCCGGACGGAACGGTCATTGATACTCGAATCGTTGGATTCGAGTTACATCCACAATCGGCCGATGGAAGTGAAGAAGTAAAATTATTGTTACCTGGAGATGCTACCAATGTCTGATAACAAATACAGACTTCCTCCACGAAGTATGATAGAGGCACATAATAGTCTAGAGAAGCGTCTATCTAGAGTAGAACGTAATCCACGTATTGGTAATACCGCTATAGACTCTGGTATGTTATCCATCAAAAATGGTCGCATCGAAATAATAGATGACAACGGAAATACTGTTATTCAATTTGGAAAATTTGGAGATGGTTTATTTGGTTTAAGAATGCTTGATGGAAACGGTAACATTATTTTAGACATGGGTAAAGGCTCAGATAACCTTTACGCTTTGCGCACAAATAATGCTGCTGGTGCTATACAAGCAAGAATGGGCCAACTAGCAGGCGGCGGATATGGGCTAGAAGCTGTTAACGCGGCAAGCCAATTGGTTTCTTTATCTACCTTGGCATTTGGTATGAGTTCAGCCAGCGTAAATTCATTCGATTCAACAACCAGTACTAGCTATGTAGATCTATCAAGCTATGGTCCAGCAGTTACTACAACAATAGGTACTAGCGGGAAATGTTTGGTTTTTGTTGCCGCAAGTATGGATGTTGGAGGAACGGTACCTGGCGGTGACCGGGCAATGATGAGCTACACGGCGACACCTGTTGGGACTGGATTTACCCTAACTGCACAAGATAATAATGGTGTCTGGATAGGTGCAACGGATGCAACTAATAATAACTCATTGAGGGCATCAGCAGCTTCGCTTATTACTGGCCTTACACCAGGTGTGTATAACTTTGTTGCTAAATACAGATCAATAGATGCGGGTCAAGTAAACTTTGACCTTCGTAACTTAACTGTCATTCCGTTCTAGGGAGGTGAGTCAGTTGGCAGTTTACTCAGACTTGGATTTCATGCAAGCTTCTGGTTTCGGTGGTGTACGTTCGAACACTCAGGTAGTAGTTATTCATGCAACGGATAATACTGCTTCGGCAAAGTCGGAGGCTACCTACGCAACGCATCGTCTTGATAGAACTTCGGCGCATTTCTATAATGACGAAGTCGAGGTTTACCAGTCCATAGATACCGACCGAGTAGCTTTTGGTTGTCTTTATCACGGCAACCAAATTTCCGTTCAGTTCGAACTCTGTGGGACCTCGAACCACCTAAGCGACGCTACTCTTCGTAAGATAGCCCCTATCGTCGGTCGAGTATGTGAAGACTATGGTTTGCCAATTCGTAAGATCAATTCAAATGATGTGCGAAACGGCGTGAAAGGAATTTGTGGTCATGGAGATATAACCCTAGCTTTTCCTGAGGATCATGGAGATCATACCGATCCTGGAAATTCTTTTCCTTGGACCACGTTTATTGGTTATGTTAAGCAATCTTTAAGCCCTACTCCTCAAGCTACAAACGAGTCGGAGGATAACATGTTTGGAATAGTTCCTGAGGGTGTTGCATTCAACGCCGACAACAGTTGGGCAGACACCACCAAAGCCGTAGGATTGCCAGTTCCGAAAGTTGGTGATAATGATTGGGGTCCTAGATGGGTTTGGTTGGCTGGAAACCAAAATGCCGTTGTTCGTGTTGTTGCTAATGGTAGCGGATGGACCGGTCAAGATGTAACAATTGAGCACGCTGACGGTGGACATGTCGTGGGGTTGCCGGTTGGTACTACCGAATGCTACATTGGTTATAAGTCCGGAAGTGGTACGACGTTTTTGGTTAAGGGAAACCGATAAGGAGAATCGGTGGTAATTGATGGAGCCTTTCTCGGATTACTCAAAGAAGCGGGCCCTTGGGTCGCCTTTGGGTTATCTGTGATATCTGGACTCCTCATACCTAGAGGTCAGCACAGAGAAAGAGTAAATGATTATAAAGATCAGATAGACAAATTAGAGAAAACACTTCAGCGCGAAAAATCAATTAACGACGTGAATTCGCAGACGCTTTCTAAGTTGTTGGTTTATGCTGAGTCCAATGACAAAATCTTAGAAGCTCTGTATTCCGCAACCAAGAAGGGAGCGGCAACATGAGCGGTTGGAGATTTTGGAAAAAGCAGAATGAGCCTTCCGAGGAAGTTCAGCGAATAGAAGAATTATTAGAAGAATCGGAACGGAGGCTAGCAAATGCTAAAAAACTATCTGGTAGAGCCGATAGAATAACTCAGCGATTAAATGAAAAGAATCGGCGTAACGGTTGGGGTGAAGTTATCGCCGAAACGATGAGGAGGGCCGAACATTGACCGTCCATTTGATAGGATTGATCTTACTTGCGGCAGCTACACTGATCGCTTGGGATTTTATTATAAATTACGGGCTACGCGCCAATTGGCGAAGCCATCCATATGGCCGCATCACCTTATTGTTCAAGACAACCACCGCATTAATTTTAACCGTGTCCATAATCAACGGATTTTTTCTAAGATATCCTGGACGAACTGTTCTAGGATTGTTAGCATTTGCTGCTTTCGTCGGCGCATTCCTAATGCAAGATATATTCCTACGTAGACAACTTCGTAGGGAAAAAGAAGAACATCAGGAAAAAGAGGAAGAAAATGTGGTCTAAAAAATTTTGGCAAGATACCACAGAACGAATGATTCGCGCCGCTGCTGCTGCTTCTGTGGCATTCATTACAGGTGGCAAATTTGTGTTGGATTTGAAAACTAATTGGATAGCGGTTCTTAGCGCTGCTGGGATAGCTGCGCTTGTTTCACTTATACTTTCGCTTGCCGGTGGATCTGGTGTTTCTGGCAAGCCTGGAGATCCTAGCTTGGTAAAGTGATGTTATGACAGTTTCGAGATATGACTTCACCATACTTCAAGGTTCTGATATAGACTTGACAGTTCAAGTTTGGGCTAATGCAGCAAAGACAGTAGTTCAGAATTTAACCGGCTGGGATGCGCGGATGATGATTCGTACATCTCGGGATGCCACAGGTAGTCCGTTGGTTTCTCTAACAAGTAATCCTGCCGTTGGACTAACGATTAATGGTCCTGCAGGTCAGGTAATTATTAGTGTTCTTGGTGCAACTACAGCCGGATATACATGGCTTAATGGTGCCTATGATTTGGAAGTTTACAACACCAGCACAGGTGCCGTTAAGCGTGTTCTTATGGGGAATGTTTCAGTAAGTACGGAGGTGACTCACTAGTATGGCTAACTCTCTTTTCGAAAAAGGTCGAGAAGGTTTCCTTGATGGAACTCTTGACTGGGATACACAAACCTTCAGCGCTGCGCTAATGGATCTTAACACCGCTGACGTTGGTGTTAAGCAAATAACAAGCTCCACCAACGCCACACCAATTGTTGTTACTTCTACTGCTCACGGGTTTACAAATGGTGACCTAGTTTACATCGCTGATCATCTAGTGAATCTCGCTGGTAATGGTGTTTGGAAAATCGCTAACGTTGCCGCAAACACATTTGAATTGACGAATCCAGTTTCAGGCACCAACGTTGTTGGCAGCGGTGTTGGTGGTGCCACAGGATACGCAGTTTGCCTTGGTCCTTCTGCATCTGGAGACAACTGGGATGACTTCGATGGTACAGTTATTGGCACAAAGCAAAACCTGACTTCTCCCACCGTTGTCAGCGGTGTTGCTGATGCTGCGGATGTCACCTTTACATCCGTTTCTGGTGCTTCTGTGGAAGCCATTGCTGTGTTCCGCGATACCGGCACAGCATCGACATCGCGAATGGTTGCGCTTATCACCGGAAAACACATTGTTACTGCCGATGCCACGTTGACTGCTGGTACAGCTTTAGTGGTTGAGCCATTAGTTGCCGCTATCCCAAATGCTACGGTATTAACATTCTCCACTGGGCAGTCTGCAACCCTGACTGCACTTGCTAACGCCGGTGATCGTGTTCTGACGGTTAGCTCTACAACTGTCACTTCCGGTGCTCGGGCGCTTGCTCCCGCAACTGGTTCAGGTTTGCCTGTTACGCCTAACGGCGGGAACATAAACATAACCTGGGATAATGGTGCAAACCGCATCTTTAAGCTTTAGCAGTTAGGATTTCTAAAACAGTGGAAAATGACATGAAGTTCGGTTGGGTAGTGGGAATCGTGGAAGGCGAAGGATATATAGGAAATACACGACCTGGATGCCCAGTTGTTAGAGTAGCAACTACAGACAAAGATGTTGCATATAGACTATTGGAATGGACAAACCTAGGTAACGTTCGATTAAGGAATCAGCCGACTTCTACTGGCAAACAGGTTTGGATTTGGGACATAACCCGGCGGGATGATACTGCTAAATTTTTAGACGAAATATTACCATATCTATCTGAGCGTAGGTCAGCGACTGCATCTCAAGCAATAATGGATTGGCGTGATCGTGGATTAACAAAAGGCCAACAAACGCATTGCAAACGTGGTCATTCTTACTCTTCTTATATTAGTGTCGATGGAAGGAGACGATGTAAAAAGTGTATAGATTTGCGATCTGGAATTTATCAATCGGGCGGATTAGCTGAGGATTTGTAAGGGAGGTGACAAAGAATGCAGTTTTCTCTGTCGGAGGCAATTGGTCCATTTCAAACAGCTGCGGGCGCAGCGTTTAATACCTTCACTACCAAGAAGGACGTTTCGCCACAGCCGTTACCTGTCCTTCTTGGAGGTAAGGTTGTTCGTGGTACAAAGATTTACATGCGCGCAGCCGGCGAGTATTCTTCTCTGACTGGTGCAGCGCTAAACCTTGGCTTCTGGTTTGGCACCCGTGCTGGAGCGATCACTGGAGACATTGCCTTGTCTTCAACGATTACTACTGGAACGACACCCGCGGCATGGCCGTGGTGGATGGAATGGGACGGGTTCTGCAACCAGGAAGGAGCCTCCGGGACTCTACTTGGGCAGGGTCAATTGCAGTTGGGTTCTTCGCTTACTGCGTTCAATGCCGAAGTTCCTATTCCTATCACCCAGGCGTTGCGTACGGTAGCTAGCTTTGACACGACGATCGAGCGCGCAATCGGTGTGTCAGCTACGTGGGGTGCTTCCAGCGCTTCGAACCAGATCATCGTTAATAAATTACGTGTCATAGTTTGGAACTGATATGGTGCATGGAGGACCATTGTTAAGTCCATGGATGTTTTACAATTCCGGGGATGATGCCAACGGTAAGAAAATTACTGCAACGGTAACGTTCTCGGGAACCATATTGGCTGGAACTAATCCATCAACATGGACAAATCCACTAACTGGCGGAACATTTCATCGAGACGGCGGATGTTTGTACAACAAGGTTATTGTTGGCCCATTAAATCCAGATGGATCGCCGTCTGTATCGGCAAAAGTTATTGATGTTTCAACCTTATCTGGAGACAGAGTTTTCACTCAAGCCCAAATGAACTCCGCAGGATTGAATACAGTTGCAGACATTGCCACGACACAGGTAACTGCATCGTTCTAGAATAGAAAGGACGTGAACCGTGGCGATAGCAATTGATGGCTCATCTCCTGCTGTCGCTAGTGGTGCCGGTCCTTCTACTACAACTACATCTTTTACTCCACCGGCAGAATCAGTTATTTTGATCTGTGCTTCCATGGATGGAGGAGCGGCACCTGGCGCACCTAGCATCACCGACAACCTAGGCGTGCATCTGACCTACACGCAAACCGATTGGATGTCGGGTAACACTTCGCCAAACCCAGGTGGCCAGGCTGCGGCATGGGTAGCCAACGTTACTACCTCGACAGCTATGACTATTACCGTAACAAACGGTGATGGCGCTGCACCTACAATAGCGGTGAAAGTTAAGGTACTAACTGGCGTTGACACAGTTAATCCTGTTGGAGCACATGGCAGAAACGGATCAAAGTCCGCCGCCTCGATTGCCCAGAGCTACACCGCTACAGCAGACAATGGGCAGGGTTTCATTGTTGCTGCGGACTTCGACCAACTTGGTGCGGAGACCGCAGGCACCGGTTGCACGTTCACCAATGATGGTGGATCTGCTAATCAAGGTACTGCAATTACCTATGCCTTTGCTCACCGCACTTCGGCCGATGACGTAAATGGCAATAGCAATACACTAAACCTAACTCTACCTGGGACTTCCACCAACTTAACGTGGGTTTATGTAGAGTTGGTTCCAGCCGCAACAGGAGTTGCTGCTTCCTACAATCAAACAATTCCCGATTTTTTCATTTACGAACTTGCCACTGCCTTGGTGTACCAGCTATTGCTCAGGTCATTTCGCCTGTGGGAATAGACACATCAGGAAATGTTGGATTTCATAATGTAACTCTTAATCTTGCTCCACAAGGAATTACTAGTTTCGAGGCTTTTGGTAGTCCTCAAGTAATTCAAAATCTCGTCACAGCGAGTATCGCCTCGACAGACTCGGTTGGCTTCCCCAGCATCGCTCAAGTAACCACCATAGCACCGAATGCAATAAACTCCGCAGAAGCTCTTGGTAATGTCAATGTTGTCCAAGTCGTTGCTCCGCAAGGTATAGGTACTTCTGAATCCTTTGGCGTTCCTGCTCTATCATTAAACGTTGCCACAACCGGAATTCAATCGCAAGAAGCCTTTGGCTCACCGACTGTTGCGAATGTATCAACGGTTGCACCTGTGGGGATTCCTCCACAGGGGGCTGTTGGTCAGCCATCTATAACTCTCAATATTTCTCTAAATGGGATATCTTCTCAAGAAGTTTTTGGTCTTCCGGTAACAACATTAACTCTTTCGCCCACCGGTATACCAACGCTAGAGACTTTCGGCGTTCCAGCCGTTTCAAATGTAACAACAATTGCGCCAACAGGAGTTTCTTCGCAAGAAGCTCTTGGTCAGATTGCTGTATCATTTACTGTTCTTCCTCAGGGTATACCCAGCACTGCTCAGTTCGGGACCATTCAAACAACTTTAACTGTTTCTCCGGTAGGAATCCCTTCCGTTGAAATTTTAGGTACTGCAACGGTTCAGAATGTAACAACCATTGCTCCGATTGGGATTCCGGCGCAAGAGCGTCTAGGAATTCCAGGTATTTCTCTGAGTATTTCTCCAACTGCTGTTTCGACAAACGAGACATTTGGCAACCCCTCACTTACAACTGGCGTCGTATCCATCGCTCCTGTGGGAATCGGCACACAGGAAGCCTTCGGCATACCATCGGTTTCTCAGGTAACCACAATATTCCCATTTGGGGTGTCAACTCAAGAACGCCTCGGGCTTCCAAGCGTATCACTGAACCTAACACCAATTGGGATTTCTTCAAATGAATCACTAGGTAGCCCTTCCATAACGACGGGCGCTGTCACCGTTCAAGCTTATGGAATTCCAGCACAAACACAATTTGGTTCGTTCACGGTAACATCAACGGGTCCTGGATTCGTTGTTATTACATACGGTATCCCAACCTCTTCGGCTGTGGGATTCCCCAACATATACCGCGCGCCGGATGTTGAGGTTTCAATACTTGGAAAGCCAATTAATGTGGTAATGCCTGGTGATGTTGTAAATCCTACAGTTAGCATCCAAACCATAGCATCCACAATCCCAACAGATGTTGTTAATATTGAGGTGGCAACTGCTCAGGCTCCGTAATATCTTCCAAAACAAGCTTAACTCGCTTGCCTGCTGCTCTTGCATAACTCATAAATGTATAAAGTTTGATATTGTGTTTCATAAGCTCTATGGCAGATACACCCCCCTGTGTGGTGCCTATTTCTTTAGCTAGTTCGCGTTGGCTTATACCTGACTCTTTTCTTTGCTTAGTCAAAGCAACTAATGCATCTGCTACTTCCTTATGATCTTCTATCCATTCATAGCTTATCACGAAGCTTCCTTAACATGTCATCGTGCCATTTTGGTTCGGTATTTCCTCTGTACGTCAAAAGCACGCGAAGTGCATCCATCGCGTGCTTCTGTCCTGGTTTCCACAGACCAAGAGCCTTTATCTTATCATCTGTCCAAAATGATTTTGCGGTTGCTGGAAGCATAGTGCTTGTTGGCACGTCGTGTTGCTGAGCCCAAAGTCGAAGAACTCCAATGACCTGAAGACTATAAAGTTCTGTGTTTATGATTTGTGGTCTATGTTTAAAATCTTCATAAACGATAAAGGTAGGATTTCGAAAACTCAAAAAGTCATATATGCCTTTTAAGCTTTCCGAAAGATGACCGAATTGATACGTTTCTCTCATTGTCATGGCATAACCAGTTGTTAAGCCAGGATCAAAACTAATGATCATCTCTTTCTTCTGTCGGCTCTGTTAGGAATAACAACAGTTTTCTCTTCTTCAATTACATCAGGTTGTTTAGGGTAAAGAGCGAAATAGATATTTAGCAATGATTGTCTAGCGTCATCCATGGTAATGTTGGATTTGGTAGCTAGTTCTTTAGCCAATAATTCTAGCTGTTGTTCGTTAATAAGCAATCTATTCATAACTTCTCCACACTTACTCTCCAAGCATACTTGTTTAGTTGCTTTACTTCCGAACATACAGCAATAAATGCAGCACCCCAATCGAGAACGCCTTCATTAGTATCAGTACAAACGACCATGACCTCTTGTCCAAGGGTGAATTCTTTTGCATAACCCTCGGTTACAAGGCCAAAAATTCTTGGGTAATTGTTTTGATCCCATTCGATTACTGGCCATTTCTTCATGTGTCCGTTTTATCCTTGGTTAGGGTCGTCGAGGACGGCTCAATTAAAAGCGTCTCTAGCCTGGCCCTAGCCCTGAGCAGGCGATTAATTCGAACATCGAGTCGAGTCACCGCACGACGCAAGATCGTTTGGTGAACTCGTTCGTCATCTTCTTTGGTCACTTATCTAACTCACCAGACTTTATGGTGTCGATGAAATTTGCAAAAACATCCTTAGGAAATGCGAGAGTACCTTTGTCACGGTTCTTAGTATCACGAATGAACACGGTGTCGGTTGTGTTTTTTGGTTCGAAACAGTTTCCATTGCCCATCGACCGGCGAGGCTTGCGCCAACCAACCTCGGACTGCGTCGAGGTAGCGGTCGAGAAGGTAGATTTAACCCAAGTTATTGTCATTAGATTCTTCTTTCTTCTTTCGATACGCATCGGCGAAATGCTTACCTATCCAACCAACCAAAACACTTACTAGTGCAGTTGTCACTGTCTGTGGAACGTAGTGCACGAATAACCACGTTATAGTTGGACCGTTATGTGTGGAAAAGAAAAGCTCTAATCCCACAGTCCACAAGACAGCCGTGACCATGAGGAGAATTTTCCACCAAGATTTATTCATGTTTCTCCTCTGTACCAAAATACTTTACATCTACAATTTCTCCAGACAGATCAGGATATCTTTCCTTAAGTTCATGCAAAAGTATTTCAGCTAAGGTGAAGGCGCTTTGCTCAGAAGCAACAGGACCAACAAAGAAGTCATCATTATGCCAGCTAACAAATGCTACGTATCCACTTGTCGGACAATTGTAGCCTTCCCACCCAATTTTCATTGTTTTCGCCATTGCATCACTTACTCCTTATAAGAAAGTTCCAAACCTAATATTTTTAGAACTCCATCGTATTCAAATCTTATATTGAAGTCCTTTCCTCCTTCTTTTATCCATTTTTGTCTCATAAAGTAAAGCACGCTAGTAATAATTTCTTTTGGTTCGTAAGCTCTTTCTATCGACAAATCACTCCACGAACCAACAATCCATTGGGTAGTTTTTGTATCATAGATCTTTATCTCTGTTGAGGCCAAAAAAGGATTATGCCATACGTCATATGCTAACGTCAAGATTAACTCCTATTAGTCGGCTCTCCTAGCACTCTTGCTAGCCGTATTCTATTTTTATGATTAAGATTGTAACACCTAAGATCTTGGACATTGGTCGGAGGAACGTGGAAAACCTCCTCACCACCATCCATGACCCATTCTTCGCCAAACTTCCCTGGCCACTTCTTCTCGATCCACAGCCAAATACGAAGTGTTGGCCTTTCGTACAGGTGATGGTAAGCCCATGCTACGAGGAAGTTAAAGATTGGTTGCGTATAAGTATCGGTGTAAGGGGTAACGGTTTCTCTTTCCCAAATTTCGCCACGTTCTTTGAGAGTTAAGCGCATTTTATCGTGGCCCCCAGTTCGTAAACATCTCAATTTGTGCTTGCTCTAAAGTCATTGTTCCATTGCACACCTTTAGATGATCCGCGTTTTCACGGACATCTTTCTTTTTAGCCTCAGCTATTGGTTCGGGCCACAGGTTGTGTGCGTCAATTGGATTACCACCAAGCTCTAACGGAATCCAATGATCTTCTTCGTAATGGCTTAGATCTTGATCGGATTTACCCACTAGTTGTTGTTTCTTAAGGTTCGTGGTGTAAGATGATGGTGGCCGGATTGTGTCTGTGTATCCTGGTTTGCAAATGTTATCTTTGATGTTGTTCTGCTTAACTGCAGGATTGAGCATGTAGGATGGAATGTAAACTGGACCTGCTACCGAAGTTGAATTGCTTGGTTCTTCACTACTCGGCATGATGGATTCACTCGGATCGACAAACCGACCATGTGCACAGCCAGCTAACAATAGTACCGATACTAGGAAAATTCGTCTCACAGTTCTCCCCATCGGAAACCAGTTGTCATGTCAATTTCGAACGGAACGTAATCTGTGAATTCACGTGCTGAATCAAGCATGGCTGTTCGTACCAACTCGGCCGTTCGATCAACGTTACGTTTATTACATTCGAAGATAAGCGCGTCGTGAATGGTAAGACGTATAGTAGCAAGATCAGCCAGGTGAGATGACACGTTACACAAAGCCGTGAGGCAAATATCACTGGCAATACTCTGCGGCAAGAAGGACAATGCCTCATTGAGCACGTCCTTCCTGTTTCGATCAGTAATAAGCCAAAAAGATCTTTTACGTCCATAAGGCGTCGTCAGATCCCCTCCGGACAATACGTTATGTTTTATCTTTGCTTGCCATGCAACGACTCCAGGAATAAGGGCGTTGAACTCGCGCATCATTGCTGAAGTTTCCCGAACACTCATCTCTAATCCATGATCCAGATGTAATGCTCTTGCAATAGAAGCCGCTTCTCGGCCGTACGCATTGCCGTAGAATATGGACTTCATAGTAACGCGTTGCTCTTTTCCCCACTTGCCTTCCCCGAAGATATCGTTGCATAGCTCGTTGAAGATGTCCCGAGACGGATCGCAGAAGATACCTCTTAAGTATTCGTCTTTAGCGAGTGTTGCGATAACACGTCCCTCAGCTTGCTTATAATCAAGCTGCACGAGGACGTTATCTTCGCTGGTGGCGGTGAATTGGTTTCGGATATATTTTTCCCGGACGACATTTTGTAGATTCGGATCTCGACTAGAAAGTCGTCCGGAAGTCGTTCCGTGGAGCAAATAAGTAGTGTAGACTTTTCCTCGATATACCCTTTTGGCAAGACCTTTGACGTACGTGCCATAAAGTTTGGCTCGCTTTCGATGAAGAAGTAGTTGTTCGGTAAATTCCAAAACTTCGCCGTCAATCTTTTCGGATAACTCCTTCAGAAAGTCAGCGTTAGTTGTTGGTAGAATTAATCCATTTTCAGCATAATATCTTTGCACCTGTGGGACGGAGCGAGGATTGATATCTCGCCCAACAATACCACTAATTTGAATTTCAATTTTTTCTAGTTCTGATTCGAATTGTTTGTGGAGTTCGGCATTGTAATCGAGGTCGAACGTGAGCCCTGCCATTTCAAGGTCAATGAGGACGTTTCCTGCACGAACCAAAAAATCGTGTTTCCGTCTATCGTCCACAGACATCTCACGAGAGAAAAGTTCAAAAAGGTCCCAGGTACAGACGACATCATAAGCGTTATACCGATAAAGGATGGCCCGTGGAATATCAGCATAGTTACCGCTGCGCGGGACATACTGCCGTATCTCCTGCTCATAATCGGGTGCACCTAGTCGTTCGATGGAAAGCTGCTTAAGTCCATGGCGTCCAGGACGTTCATCAAGACAGTTGGAGGCAAGCATCGTGTCAAACCATAGCTTTTGCTCACCCGCCACGTTACGAAGTCCGGCAAGGTCAAATTTTCCGTTGTGAGCAATGAGTTTAACTCTTGGTAGAACGTCCCTGAGTGCAGTTCCAACAAGGGGGTGGTTAATGGCGTTCTCCCCAAGTACCACAGCTTGTCCCCGCGCAAATGAGATGCCCAAGCAGAGCAAAGGGTATTCACTTGGATGGACGTAAACGCTGTCTTTTTCAACGCCACATTCAATGTCAAGTACGAAGCGATCAAATCTGCTTCCAAGTTCCTGCACCACTCGCGCGGCAATGACAGGATCGTCAAATACCCTGATTTGTGGCTCAGCCCAATCATTGACTTTCCAACCTTTTATTTTACCTACGTCAGTGACAAAGTCTGGAAAGGCATCTGGAGACCTAAGACAATAAGCTGGATGCCAAGTAGCAATTACGCCAATTTTGGAATCTAACTTGTAGGGTTTAGAAGGTCCAACTCGGAGCTTCCGCATCGACGATTTATTGCCGTCTAGGAGAGAGTACGCAGCCGCTTTTCCCACAGCAAGGATCGTGCTCACACCGCTCTCCGCAAGCTCTCTGTGGAGACGAGGAGCGCACGCGGCCAGCGCAGCTTTAGGAGGATCTTCATTGCCGTCCGGTCGACAAAGTACACTATTGGAAATCATTACATCTTGACGATCTAAATTGTGATGCCTAAGAACCTGGTTTAAAAGATCTCCTGAAGGTCCGGTGAAAGGTATGCCATATGCAGCTTCGTACGCACCAGGAGCTTCGCCGATGACGGCTATCTTCCCGGATGGTTTTGGATTTAAAGTTGGCACGTATCCGCCGCGATGCTGATAAGGGCAACGCTCGCATTCAGCATAGGGATGCTTACGAGTTTCCATAGGATTTAAAACCCTCAGACTTAGGCATCTGTCGGAAGATGTAGAGCACAGTAGCTAAGTTTGCAATATCGGCCAACATCGCGTCAACGTCATCCGGTGGGTTAATCATTTCCCATCGCTCTGTCCTGATGTCTTCAAACTTACGAAGTGCATCTTCTTGCCAAGTCATTTTACCAACCCATAATTTTCTGCATAAGAGTCTTCTTCATCCCTCTGTGGCATCCTTGATGAAGGTACCGCTTCCAGATTGGTACGGAGAAATGACCGAAAACCGCACCAACCTTGAATTCATACGTGTGCGAATAAGACACTTTTCCTCCTACATCCACATTTGGAATCTACGTTCCCCGTTAACGTTATTAAGTTTAATAAGACGACGTTGTTCCATGGTTTTGAAAAGAAGATCTGCACGCTTTGAATCAAGCTTGAAAATATTCATAAGTTCTGCCCGGGAAACTCCCATCTCTGTGGAGCAAACAAGCTTATGAATCTTGTCCATTAGTCGCTCATCATAGGTCTTTCCAAGACCGGTAATGATCTCGTTGGAGTAGGCACGCCATTCCCGGGCATAATATATAGCATGTAAAAGATCTTGCATGGTTACTTGCACAACATCGCCACGTTGTGTGCTTGCCGCAATGAGTATGGAACTTTTTAGGGTAGATTTCGCAAGACGGTCATAGACCGGAGTTAAGTATTCTAATCCAGTATCAAGAGCAGTTTCGGTAAGAAGACGCTCAAATTCATTGTATCGTTGCCATGCTTCCGGGGAGAGATAAGCCTTGACACTCTTATTAATTGTGCCTATTGTCTCGCCATTGCTGACAACATTAGTACTTCCAACGTAGTGGTTCCTCATATCAATTAGCTCGTTCTTGATGAATTCCCGTTCTTCTAAATCACGAGGGATTGGTGGACCCATTGGCTGAACGCGGGAAGTATCGGGCTCAGCAGTGATTATCACGAATCGAGGAAGAAATCCACCAACTACCAAATCTTCGGTTAAGATCATTTGGGTTTTTGACTTCGGACCACCAACATACATGAGGAAAACTGGATCTCTTATCTCAATGGTTTCTTTACGAAGTAACCGTTTTAGTGGTTCACCATCGTAGAGTTTTGTTAGCTGCTCGGCAAAGCCCGCCATGTAATCTTTGTGAGCTATGATTTCGAGAAGTCCGGCAAACTCATCACGAAGGAAAATCGATGGTTGTCCGGGACGATCACGCATTCCAACGAGAATTCCCTCAGGTGAGCTATCTGTGGCTAACAGATATTGCTCATCAATTTCGTAAAGGAGCTTCATCGCAATGTTCATGGCTGTGGTCTTACGGGTTAGGGTTGTGTTTCCAAGTAACATGAACCACAAGTTAGGGATTATGGAACCAAAGTTTGTGTGTAGTTTCACGTTTCCGGAAAGCAAGGAGCTAAGTATCATAAAGGCGCCAGATTGATGATACTGCACGGCGGCATCTGTTAACCGAGATGCCCAGGTTATGTACTTTTCAACAAATGTTTGCCTGCTTTGTACCAGTTTTATTTCTTCTTTAGTAATTAGTTCTGGAATCGTTGCCCCGGCTGTGGGCAATAGATTCATAACTTCGACCTGCTTGATATAAGCCTTGTCTAACTCGCGCCATAATTCTGTTTCTGGTCGGCCATCACGCTTGTATTTGTTACAATTAGCTCCCCAAGCAATTATAAATGCATCTGCTCGTGGTATGTCTTGTTCTGACAACTGCTTGAGCAAGGCCCACATTGTTCCACTCCAGTCATCTTCTGGAACTGTGTAGAACAACCTATAGAAGCCTTGATCGAACGCATATCTTTTTAGTACTTGTTCGGCATTTTCATCGGAAATTGGTTCAGGTTCGGAATTAAACTTTTGGAGTGCTTGAACGTGAGGATAGCGATCAAAATCCCTAGTACGATAGAGCAAACGTCCTGCATCGAGCACGGTAACAATTGGAGCTTGGCCAATGTCACCATACTTATAATTGGGAGTATATGGAATCCGAAGAAGCTGACTAAGATCCCAACCTGATTTATCGGCACCCTGATCTGCGTGGTAATATGCAATCTTTCGGCTTATATCCTCAGCCAAATTTGGCTCGACTGGATCTTCCATGAGCCAAAGAGCCTGATATCGGCCTTTAGATGTTTCAGTAAGGATGGATGGGGGAACTAGGAGATGTCGTGGATCACACGTATCAAGATCAGACCACACGTTAGTGCACGTAGTTATGTATTCTTTATGCTTATTTCCGGGCTTACCGTAAAGGCTAGGACAGAAATAGGCATGGACTAGCTTCTGCGAATTTTCTTCAATATTAGCCAACATTTCTTCAAGTCGAATTGGCCATTCGAAGAATTCTTTACGCATCTTACGGGAATTATGATCAAGGTATGATATGCATACATAACCTTTGGCGGACCCGAATACTAGCTTAAAGAACGTGCGTCTCTGCTCAGAAGTATCTTCGACTAGGTCCCGAAAGATCGAATAATTCATATCACCACCTTTCGGAAGTATGCGACCCGCCTCCAATTAAGGAAGCGGGTCGCCCTAATTGGAGGTCTAAGGGAGAAGCTGAGAATTGCCTTGCTTTACCACCACGTTAGCCGGCTTGTAACCGTTAACGTTGAAACGCTCTGGCAGATCTTTCTGAGCCTTCTTGTTATACCCAGCAGGGATCTTTGTGCCACGAACGTTTATATCACGGCCAATAAGGTCATCTTCCGAAGGAAGCTCAAATTCCCCAGGAGTAATGTCATAGCCCAAAGCCTTGAGGAATTGAGAAAGCGAGGCAAGAGTGCCGTTTTTTCCTTCGAAAAGCATGATGTTGGAATAGATGCGATTCCCAGCATACTTATCGGTTTGAACGACGAACTGAACATTCCAAAACGGCTTGCCAGCATTAGTGCTGTCCGGCTTAACTTCGCGAGTTTCGATCTCAACGATTTTTGTATGATATTCCCCGGTAGGGAGTACCTCTCTGGCGTTGGATTCAGCTTCGTCTTTACTGAAGTTTACCTTCAGACCCATTATTCGATTTCTCCCTGTTGTGTAGTAGGCTCCAAACGGAACCCATTGTTGGGTTTTCAATCGTTAGGGTTAATGCGTTAGAACGATCCTTTGCCACGGTGTCTTCTGTTTGACCACAGAGAAGCATTCTTTTGTTTTCCTGATCTATCTCCTTTGTATAAAGGTAGACAACTATATCAAGAAATCCAGCAACTTCGTCCTTTAGTTTACCAGACAAGGATGGCTTACGCTTTATCGTACCAGTCCGTTGATTTTTTTCGGCCTGGACAAGAGCAGTAAAAATTGTATTAACAGGGAGATCACGAAATGCCCGGACATATTTCCGGGTTTGTTCTAGGTTTATGTTCCACTCACGGATTCCAGGAACATCGGCATCGCGTTCCTCATGTTCCTCTACCAGCTTCCTCATAACAGCATCCATAGACATCTTCTGGACTTCTGTTAATGAGTCAATAACAATAGTGGTGAATCCGTGATTTCCACTATACAAAGCATCATACACGCCCTGCATTTGATGCCAGTTCTTAACTCGAACTGTCTCAACATCTGGATAGGTGTCCCTAAGAGTTAGGGTTCCACCCTCAACGTCAATGAACAAAACTTTCCGCATTGCAGGAACATCGTCAGAAGATCCAGCCAATCGAGTTTTTCCTGCACCCGATTCACCGTAGATCAACATGTTAACAAATGGAACTTTCTGGCTTACTTTTTCAATAGGAATACCAGCAATTTCCGATAAGCTCATTTGTCACCTTTGATGAATGAGTGAAAAGTTTCACCCAGCCTATCAGGGGCATATTGCCTGGTCAAGAGCGCGTATCGGACACTGCTAGTCAGCCAAACGGACAATATCTACATAAAAAATGATCATTTTTTAGTTTTAATTAAAGTTATTTTTCCTTGGTTGTACCATCTGGATAAACCATAACACGTCTACGACCGACAGTCTTGGCGTAAACGCTAGTGTACCACGTGCCAGAATGTGGTTGCCATTTGAACGACGCAGGAACAACAATCAACACTTCACACTCTTGGACTATATCCCTATTCCGTTCTAAGTAATCCTTTTCCGGGCGTACCTCGATAGATAATGTTAATGCAGCTTCGGAAATAAATCGCTTATCCACAGGTGGGCATGCCACACAGGTATACCCCAAATCATGGGCCATCATGGTAGCTTCTTCGTCCACGCCTATGCAAGCTCCATGATAAAGTATGTTTTCTTTACCCATGAAGCTCTTTATTATTCGCCTAAGATTATCAGATTGTTCTTCCGTTATTGGACCATATCGAGATCCCGTTATTCCGACTCGCATTCAGTTTCCCACCAAACTTCTTGGCTGAACTTGTCTATTCTGGCCCATTTGTGTTGTTTAGCAAATTTCATTGCTCTAATTAGCGGCTCTATTTCGTTCTTTTCGTCTATAATGTAGAATGTTTTTTGGAATGCTCCGTCAGGATCGCCGTACCATACAACGAATTTGCTCCACATTTAGCAACACTTACTAAGGTGATTTAATAAACGCCTAGCCTTAATTCGCCAATACTCTTGGTCATCAGCATCACCACTATCCCAATCAACAATGCTTTCGACACCTCTAGCTTCAGCTATCATGCTATGGAACCATTTAGCTGTTTCCTCAACCATCTTCTCGTTATATTCGAACATCAATACTCCGTTGGAAAATTACTGGAATCATATCCAGGTGGATAACAATTGTCTTTCCCGCGTTGACAACAACCATACCAAATGCAATCGAAATATCCACCATCTTTGCAACCACTACTCTGTGCTGGCGGCTTTTTCTTCCCAGTAGTGTTGGGTTTTCTTCTCAAAAAGCGTAGAAAGGGTATATTCAAAATCCTCACCCATGTTCTTACCAAGACAGGGCTGCCTGAACAAACAGGTATTGCAGGTGAACCTCCCAGGCTGTGGATATACTCTGGGATTGTTCACCATGTCTAATGCTTCGAGATAGACGTTCTTGCCAATCTCTTCTATCTCATGGTCGTTCTTGTGAATCTGATGACGTTGGTGGAACCTGGGGCCATCCGCCTTTAGCCAATTGAGGTAATCGTCATAAAGTCCCACAGCCAGGGCAGTAGGATCGTTCTGCTCGAAAGTAGTTTTAGCCAACGCATACGTGGTCATAAACTGCTTGTTGGTGGAATACTTTCTACCCTTGTAGAGACGCGAAAGTTCCTCCGGTGGCTGTGGATACGCCTTCTTAATCTCAACGTAGACAAAACCAGCGACAGGAATATTATAGTGAGTTTTAAGTGCCCAACAGTAAGATGCAATTTGATCGTCGAGTTCAAGGAAAGCTTCCTCGGTTCCTTCATTTAACATCCGCGCGGTTGTTTTCCAGTCAAAAATCCAGTATCGACCTTCGTCGTCTTGGGCCAACATATCCAGTCGGCCGCCGTAGGTTACTGGAAGACCACGCCAATGATCTTCAAAATAGTTGTCTAGTCTGTCATTAAGTTTGACCTGCAAATCATCGTGATGTTTAACTCCTGCATCAGAGTTTTTCCAACGCCTCCGACATTGCTCACATTTACAGTTAATCAACTCGCCCTGTGGACCCGTGATGGGTACCTCAAATTCGACCTCTACTTCCACAGGGCGGAAGCCTTGGTCGTAATGTGGGCTAATCGTTTCACAATAGAACTTAATCATATTGGTGCCAAGTTCAATACGTTCCTTGTAGTCTACAAGAACGTCAACCTCAGGCTCACCATTAAGAGTCTTAAAACGCTTAAGTTGCATGTCGCATTCACTACGGAAGCCAGACAATGCAGCAAGCTTCATTATTTCTTGATCTTTGGCCCAAAACTCCGGAGCGTAGAAAATTTCCATGGCCTTATGGAAAGCCACGCCAAACTCCAACGCCTTCGGCGTGACCACAGGGTAGAGCATGTCACGGTAAGCCCAGTTCCACCTACGACGACAACCACGAAAAGAGCGCCGTTCGGACGTATGCAGACTGTGGACGAGCTTGTTATCGATATAGTCTTTTACTGTCCACTTATCCATTTGACTCCTTATTCCGTCGATCGCGTTCGGTTTTCGTCTCCGCGTAGGTCGTCCGGCAGGAGCCGGATCGCCTCGGCGGCCAGGGTGCGCAGGTCGGCGCGGGCCGGTGTGGCGGTCACGCGGTGTCGCGCATGGAAGGTCGTAGCTCAATCATTGCCGTCTCCTAACCAAAGAAGAACGCCACCAATCACGCCAATAACAAATACTATTAACACCAAATCAATCATTTTACTTCCACAAATTGTTTTGGTGGCGCGTCCAATCCTGCTGCATTAACAATTTTAGCCACAAGTGCCCATGCGCCATCACCAAATCGATGGGAAAGTGGCTCTTCTTCGAGATTGGATCTGGTAATACCATTTATATTGATTGTCCAATCGTACTGACAAATATCATTTCCGGTTGGACGATTAGGACTTAATCGTCTAGCAATGAGATATCCTATTTGTTGCTCATTGACCATAAGCCGCATGTGAAGGGCCATTAATTTATTTCCTTTATTAGTATGTGCAACATACTCGCAATATCTTGCACAGTACCGTCAGGACGGCCACCCGCACCTAATCTGCTCGCACTTTGCGTATATTGACAGAACATACACAACCAGTGCCCTCCCACGTTTCTGCCATATTCCCGAGAATAGTTGGTAAGTTCCGTTGTCTCAGTACCACAGTGAGAACATGATTCAGGTTTTGTTTCTCGTTCGGGACGGCGCCGTTCTACTTCCTCAGCAAAAGTTTCATCCATTTTATTTCCTAACGATATTAATAATACCTATCAGGATTGCAACTACGATCAAAAACGTCCAAAACGAGAATATGTAGGAATACCATGGTGCTGGTTCTTCATACACTGCATTCGGGCAGTTGTGGATATCGAAAGCCTGAGCGTTGTACGACTCATCCGTACCTACGACTAAAAATCCACAACTGCATTCAATACGAGTTGTTTGTGGATCTATATTCTCACGTGGTGAGTCACCGTAGGAGGATGTTTCTTCGTTGTCATCCATTTTATTTCCTTCTCAGAAGTCGACGCCTAGCGAACCAACCCTCACGACGCCATTTCACGCCCATGTAGCCGGGATCGTACTTGTCACGGTAGGCGACCCAAGTCTGTCCGCACTCGCACTGACGGACGGTGCCCGGATGGTCAAAAGAGACCTCCATCCAGATGCCGTAGTCGTTGGGGCCACAGTAGTGGGGGAGGCTCGGTTCGCTAACTACCCTGCTCATCGATCTCTTTTCTAGGGTTTAAAGAATAGTAAAGACGGTCAATATCTTCTTTGTTGTAACGACGATGATTGCCAAGTGTTCGAACAATATGAACGTTGTTCTCTGCTAGCTTTCCGCTAGTTTCCCAACGAACAACCGTACGAGAATCTACCCGAAAAAGAGAACATACTTCCTGAGGAGTGTACCATTCCACATCGGAAGGTAACTCCGCGGCTAGATCCTCTGGAGTTACAATTTTGTCATCGTCATCACTCATTGATAATCTCCCACTTATAGGTGGAACTAATTTCTTCAGCAATCTCGTCTATTGATGTTTCTCCTTTGTTTACACTCTCCATATCCACCTTTAACGCTGCATCAAGCGTGGTAACGTTTAGTTGAATGTAAAAATCTTCATCGTAATTTGGGATATATTCATACACGCTGGTTTGAACAACCCGAATCTTCTCTATCATATAAGATATCTCCCAATTATTACACCAACAGTAACTAAAACCACTACTGCGTCTAGAATTAGAACGCCAATTAAAATCTTTTCTTTCTTATCCATTTAGCAAGGTGCATTTGGTAGATTATGACAAGCTACTACCCGGGCATTATTACTATAGTTAAACAGTAGGGCGCCAGGCAGTGAAAGCAAGGTCGCTGTAACAACTAAAACCAATAACCGCTTCATTCCGAATCTCCTAACCTTCTGCCTTCAACCCGAATAATACGCCAAGCTAGTTTTTCAACTGCTTGAGCTAGTACATGGAGCATTTCAATATCAGTTAGATTATGACTTCTTTGGCATTCAATAAGTTGTAGAGTTACCTTTGCTTCAGCGATTCGTACTTCCTGATCTCTCTTATTTATTTTCATCGCTTCAATATTCCTTCGCTTAAATCAAAGAAAGAATCAGTTTGATCTTCAACCTTTTCCCCAAGCAACTCAAGAATCCAACTCCACTTCAAGTTGATTTCTTCCTGTCGCTTGGCATCAATGGTGTTTCTGGAAATTATATCGATTACCTGTACTGCGTTCTTCTGGCCGATTCTGTGGAGCCTATCTTCCGCCTGTCGATTAAGAGCAGGACTCCACGATCTATCAATAAAGACAACCGTCGAGGCAGCGGTAAGCGTAATACCAATTCCACCAGCCGCGATCGTACCGGCTAATACTCTAACGTTTCCATTTTGGAAGTTATTAATAAGTAATTCTCTATCGCTCGGAGATGTGTCTCCGATAAACAATCCGTGCGAAATTTTTGCCTTCTCAAGACGCTTTCCCAACATCTTAATAACTTGCGCAAACTGGCTGAATACCACAACCTGCTCTGCTGTGGACCCAATAATCTGCATGACCGCATCGAGCTTTGTCGATGGCTCGTCCAAGAACATTGTTGGAACTTCTTTTATTTCTCCTGTGTACCTATCACGCTTCTTGACAATTTCAATCTTACCAAAAGCGTCGGAGAATTGCTGAAGTCGGGTTAGCTGCGCGATGACCACAGGGGCAGAGATTGGTTCGTCTTCATGTTCACCAACCCAGGCAAGCATATCCTTGCGCATGCTCTCGTAAGCCTTAGCCTGCTTAGAATGCAAATCAACTTCGACCTTAGTGAAATACTTGTCCGGTAAGTCGACTAGAACATCTTCCTTGCGCCGTCTAATATAGAATCCGGACATTTCTCGTTGGAGTTCGGGAGCATGAGCCACACCAACGATAGTCCGATAGCCATCATAGTTGGTGTAAATGATGTGCTTATCGTAATAACGCCAATAAGATGACCAGTACTCGGGATACAGCCAATGGAGAATACTCCACAAATCGTCCGGCTTATCGAACGCGGGAGTCCCAGAAAGTCCAGTCTTGTAGATTGTCTTAAGTGATTTCAATACCTTGCTCTGCTTGGCCTTTCTATCCTGAATCGCATGAATTTCATCACCAATGATATGGAACCATTTTAAGCTTTGAAGTTCTTCTTCGAGAATTCTTAAAGCTTGCCAGTGAAGAATGTATACGTCCGCAGAATCATTGGCTAGCGCCCTAAGGAATGGAATTCGATTCTTGTTATCAATGGCAACTACTCGAAGTTCGGGAGCCCATTCGGCATAATGCTCTTTCCAAGAGGAAATAATCCCAAGGTAGGTAATGACTAGCGTTTTTGGTTTAGCAATAAGGTTTGGTTGCTTAATGCGACGTGCGCTATCTAGGACGACGGCCTGTGGGGTCTTTCCAAGGCCCATGTCATCGCCCAAAAGAGAAGATCTTTTATCGATCAGGAAGTTGACCGATATCTTCTGAAAGTCGTACAGTTCCACCGGTCACCACTTCCATAATAACCTTTAAAAAATCCGACGGCTTTGGATAATCTGTCGTCATATATGGTTGGTAATTGGCTGCAATTTTGATGTATGCATCAATTAATTCGTCAGAAATATTATTCTTCTCACATATGTCTATACACTTTAAAATTTCCGGTAGTTCCATTGGATAGAAAGTCGGATCATCGAGAATAGTCTTAAGATGATTCATCATTTTAGCCTAACGATCGACGAATTTCTTCGTCTACTCGTGCTCGAATTTCTTCCGTTCGATCCGGTATTGCTGGAAATTGCTTGGAATGCTTTTGTGCCTGCACTACGGTGCCATCTTTACGAACCTGAACTATCCATGGCGCTCCTCCTGCCCACCGACAACGGCCATTATTCTCACATACGAATTTATGTATGCGCGACCCGTCCCGTTGTGGGTCCGAGCCGTCAGCGCGCCCTGGTAGCTCACACAGCGGGCAGCGGGAGGCTTCCTCAAGCGTGGTATCTGCCACGATTCACATCCAATCGTTGCTCTAACCGATTAACTTTGCTTTCCAAAACGGTTATTCTATGCAATGCAAGATTTAATGAATCTTGAACGCGATCAGATTTCGTCATAAGTTGTGGTCTGTCGAACAAAATAGATCTTTCTTTAAGCTTAATATATTCTAATACGTCTGGTTCGTCCATTACTCTATAAATACTTGGTGTAGCGTACGCACCATGCCGAATTTTCTTGATCGAACCAAGCGATTCTAACACGCTCATCGAAGAATAAACATACTTGAGCTTCATGGAGAGAGCATCGGCAATTTCTTGGCCAAAACCTCTCCATATAAACAATTCTCCTTTTCGCGAAGAAAAGGGTCCAGCTAACTCTTCCCAGGTAGATTCCATCTTTCTAGAATCAAGATACTCAAACACCTGGACAATACCTTTAGGCAGCAGATTGACGATTTTTACCACTCCTGCCATATAGCATGTAATATAAAGTAGTTCGTTTAATACCAGTTAGCTCGGACAATTCGGTCATATTATAAATTCGTAATTGAGTTCTAATTGTTTCGATTAATTCATCTCGTAGTTCTTTTTCCGTCAGTTCACCATTTTTCCAGTTTTCTACTCGCTCCCTTATCTCCTCCAATTCATCCATTGCTACTCCCTTTAAGGAGTGTTGGTGATGTGTAGCATTCAGATCTATAAGGAATCCAACCAGCCCAATTCCATGCTACACATTCTTATCTGGCTGCCCAGACCAACACTTCAATTAATCGTCAACCTTCGGCGGAACAAACACCGAAGGCATCATTTCATCCTTCCTAATGGAAAGGAAGGTGTAAGATCGACCATTCACCCAAGCGTTCCAAGCCTTGATCCAAACGCCCAACTGATCGGGCACTGAAACCTTGCGATTAGGCTCGGAAAGACCCGACATGTAGGTACGCAGGGCAATTCGCGCATCACCAGAGCTAAGGTTAGTTCCCTCGGCGTAGCCTCGAACAAATTCCTTGATCCTAGTGTCGTTTTTGGGAAGACGTCGACCAATCAAATAAATTCCTGCACTAAGTGCGTTTGGTGACATCTTTGATCCGCCACGGAGCCCTGTAAGACTTCGAGCCAAAGCTACGGCTTCCTGCAATTCATCGCCGTACTTTTCGACGGCTTCGGAAAGTTCATCGTTTGGAATCCGAGTGCGACTAGCGGCACGCATTTCAGAGCCATAGCGATCATAGGCGTAAATCAACTTCGCCGCACCAGACAGGGTGTTAGGAAAATCCTTCTTCTCTGTGGAAAAGGTGTCTCCACCCGTACGACCCGCGCCAACGTCTACCTTCATAAAGTTTTCCACAGGCATACCGACGGTGACGTTGATGTCGAGGGTAAAGTTTTCGAGTACAGCGGCCGAAAGACGGTGCTGTCCGTCCTGCAATTCAGGAATGGTGTTGAAAGCAATTCCCTGGTGTGTGTACGCCCATCGACCACGACGCATCAAACTAGCCCAATATTCGACACGTGTTGGTCGTAGAGGCCGGTTAGCAGTATTGAGTTCGTCCAGAATCTTTCGAGAAAGCTCCGGAACGATGAGAAGTCGCTTTGTTTCGGGGAATTCGTGAGGCCCGAACAACCAGGAAATATTAGGTACCTGTGGCCCTAAAGGGCCAGCGGCCTTAGTAACCGAAGAAAGTCGACGCTGAGCCTTGACAAGCGCAAGCTCGTTCCTTTCTCGCTCAACCTCGATGCGCTGCTTTCGTTCCTCTTCTTGCTGCTCTAGGTATATCTCTTCATCACGATCGAAACCTGCATTCCTCAACTGGCGCATGACGTTCTTCAACCAGTTGGTGTCTGACGGTGTACCGTGCAGTTGAATCTTTGTACGAGTGTTGGGCGAGGTGATACGCCACAACCAGTCATTTGAACCACCACCGGCTTCTACGGCATCATTGCCCCAGACTCGCCGGATCCTGCCAACAAGGGCATTAGCTTCGCTTCTCGGCGTAGGCATCTGTCGATACCTCCTCTTCATTAAGAAGTTCTATTTCGTCGTGTGTGTTGTCTTCTTTTTCAATTATGATAAAATCTGAAATTGGCTTCTTGAGAAACATTAGAATATTTACCAGGATATCAGCGCGAACGCTCTTGGCTTTATGCAAATCATGCAGTGTTGACTCACCAACGTGAATTCTAGCACCAATTCTTGCCCAAGAAAGTTTGCCAAATCGGTGAGTTCGCTTCTTGTCTACAGCTTGAAAAAGCTTTGGATAGTCGATATTATAGCGATGCAATTTTTCCTACTTAATCGTCGTTGATGGAGCTTTCATCAATTTGCAGTACGTCATCTACCTCGCCGAGCGCATGCTCACGCAAAAGATCAAGGCGCTCATCTTGATCCAAGTCCTGCCAATCGTCAACATCTATTTCCGATTGGAAATCGGTTCCGTTGATCTGGTAGATGAACTTTACCATAGTCACTACTTTACCTCCGCTGCAATCTTCTTCCACTTAACATGGATCCTGCGAAGTTCATGTTCACTGTAACCGTAACTACCAGCATATTTAGCGCTCCATTCGCGCCAAATCTGGTCGTATGTTTTGACTACCATAACTCACCCCCAAGAACACTTGGCTATGCCATAATCCGTCTTTGAATCTTTGATAATGCCATTCATCATTATCGTACATGACGCTAAAAGGCTTTTGTTAAGATTTCTAACGGTTAATTTAATTTGACTAACGCCGTCATATGGTGGACTTTTCAGCCATGGATTACTGTTGGAGATTTCATCCTGCCAAGGACCAGATCCTATCTTATAGGATACTGAACCTGGTTGGTTTTGCCAATCGCCCTTGAGAACTAGCTTGTTATTATTTTCTGTTTTGGGAAAGAGTGGCTCAAATCCATCCGAACCAAAAAAGAATCCTTCGGGTGATACACCAAAAACGAATAAACCACCAATCAGCAATAGGATTCCAAAGAACCAAATTTTTACTTTTAACACGCGCTCCCAGTAGGAATCGAACCTACATTTCGACTTGTCTGCTCGCGTATTACCATTATACTATGGGAGCGTTTTACCATTTACCGGAAGAACCTACTTGCTGGCCTAAAATCAATGAGCTTAATCTTCACTAACCTTGGCCCACTATTGTCGCTATATGGACCACGTAGCATTTAATCCACCTTAGCCGGCATGGGAACCATCAAGGTAAATTCACTAGCCGGAAACTCGCCAGAAACTAGCCAACTAAGGAATTCTTCCCAAGTAAAGGGCTTTGTTCCAACAACTGCCGTCGTGTACCACATATCATTAGCCTTAATAGCCGCGTAATCGAAAGTGGTGCCGTTCTTTTCATACTTCTTGCTGAACTTGACTACTGTGCCATTTTCGAATGTGTCGGCACCAAAGCTGTCAATAAGATCCATCTTCTCCTTGAGAAGACGCTCACGCTCACGCTTCTTCATCTCGGCCCGGACATCCGAGTCCACAGACTTAGGTGTGTCGCTCTTGGCGACACTGACAGAATTGCTGTTGAGTTCGTAAGAAACCTGATACGGCATTGAATGTGTCACTTTCTGTAGATCTTCAAGAGGGGTTTCGGATTTAATGTAATAGATACTACTGCCGGGTTCATTTCTATAAACATAATCAGCTGACACTTCGTATGTACTACCAGCTTCAACTTTGAATTCGTATGTACCAGTTGGACCAGGTTCTATTTCTATTTTATACCTCGCCCAAGGCGATGTCTTTACGCCCATTACTTGTTTGTAATCTGTACGCCACTTGGCCCGAAACAATTCCATCCCGCCGGGAAACCCTTGCCATCTTCCACAGCCTTAATGGTGCCCTGAATGCAAAGCTGCTGAATAGTAGCGGGTGACGCGGTGGATTCATTCAGTGTCTTGTTGGCAGCAGCCTGAGCAGTAGCGGTCTTCTCGTTCTGCAAGGCAATTTGCGTTTGTGTGATGGCATTGCCTAGCGAATTAAGGTTGTTCTGTGTGGTACCATCGTACTCAATACCGGCAATAGTCAAACTAATCGCTTGAACGCCGTTCTTGTTGAATTCGTCCTTGAGCTTAGCAAGAGCATTCTTCTGAACATCTTCAAACGTTGTACTGATTTGCTGAGTGCCAGGCGTGTTCGTTGCCTGAGTGTTGGTCTGAGCGGCAATCAACGCAGCGTACGGGTTGTACGTACTAAACGCTTCATTGAGTGCTTGCTGTAATCCACGCTTAACCAAGTTTTGATTGATCTTCTCGGGATCACGGTAGTTCAGATAGATCTGCTTTACATTGTCGTCATTTTCAAGACGCCACTGAAAAGACAAATTCACCTTAGCTACAGAACCAATGAAAAGTCGAACTGAAATCGGATCTCCGTCGTCATCCTTATCACTACTAAACTTTTCCGTTTGCAACGCGCCATCGAAGGTGTGGACATCAGTCGCGGGATTCTTCCAATTCCAACCATTGTGGAATACCGAACCATCTGGCCGACCAAACGTCACCGGTACGCCAATGTCCTTGGAGCCAACGATTTTGAAACTAGACATGAAAAGCGTAAACATTGCTAGGAATAAGGCTACGCCAAAAGCAATTCGCCAACCAAACCTAGCACCTTCATTCCTACTATTTCGAGAAGCAATCGTTCCTGGCAAAGCAACGGCACCAAAAATTACCGTGAAAATTAAGAAAAAGACAAACCACTTATCCATTTTTCTCCTTTTAGTTGTTAAAGAACGTGGCCCGTATAGGATTCGAACCTATGACTATCCGATTAAAAGTCGGGAACTCTACCAGGCTGAGTTAACGGGCCAATTCCGCACATATTTTTTCGTGATATATTTCCCACCACCATTGGTCTTCTTCGTCTAAGGCAAGAGCTACCCTGGCACCAAGTTCAATCTCATCAAGCATGAAATCGTGCATACCGTTGCCACAGACACCAGGGTAGTCGTTGCCGATCATTCTGTCAATACGTCGACAGTACTTATATCCCATTTGTACTATTGTTCCTATTTTATCTTACTTAGTATATAAAAGAATGTAAAGGATACGATTATAACCGCAGATGCCACGAAAATACATAACATTAATTAAGATCTCCAATCTTCATGGATTTTACGTACGCCTCAAGGGAATCGAACCCTTCTTAAAACATGATATAAGCATGTCTCGGAACTACCAGCCCGCCGAGGCGCATCTTTTACGGGTCCAACTCCAGTACAGATTTGTATTGAACTGGCATATCCCATCCTATTTCGGCAAGTCTACGTAGTGAGGCTAAAACCATTCCGCTACCTTGACCTTTGAGCGGAGTGTTTTCGAAAATTTCCTCCATAGCAATGGTTAATCCGTTGTCTACCATGAGATATGGCTGAATGTTAAAAATAATAACAGCAGCACCAGCGCCGGTGATAGTCCAACGAAAAATTGGTGGCATTTTTGCCTGATACATGTCATCATTAACGTGGACGTGTGCTTCCGGGCAATGTTCCATGCAGCCCTTACGCACAAATGATGGAGCATCACGTTCTTTTTGAGCTTCCGGTCTGGTTCCAGTAAGCGAAGATAATTCCCTAACAACCTGAACATTCTTTGTGTCCACAGCCAACACGATTTGAGGCGTAGAACGTTGCTTATTTTGCTTACGAAGAATTTTACATTTTAGGTCAAGTACTCCGGCCATCCAGCCGAGTTTATTAACAGGTATCATTTTTCACCCAAATTAATCATTAACGTCCCTTACGTGGCCAATCACATTTAGCTATCATTAAATCACCTTTGTAATCTTTAACATCTCCGTCAATAAGGATAGCGCAATTAACCACAATAGATTGATTGGCCGTTACTACCACACTAATTGGCGAATAACCATCATATTCGTAAGTCGCAATGAAGGGACTTTCTGTCTTGTATTCATAAATTGTTGGATTTCCAATACCACAAGGGTCACAAATGATGTGAACCGGTAGGGTTGTTTTTTGACTCCACGTGGCATGTATTGTTAATACTTTCTTATTCTCATTGATGTAAGGAAATTTCAACCCACCTGGTAGTTTATCAAAATATGCCATCCCCAATACTGTGATTCCAATGATGAACAATGCCATGTAAAATTTGTATTTAATCTTGGTCACGAGCCGACGCGAGGACTTGAACCCCGAACCTTCGCATTACAAGTGCGATGCAACTTCCAATTGTGCTACGCCGGCAATTGAGATTTAAGCCTTACCCTTATGTATGTCAGAGTGTTCCCTAATTATTGCATCTTGTTCTCTATCATTCAAAGGACATGAACTGGTGTAAAAATTACCACACTTAGTGCAATCGAATTTGATGACAATTGTTGCGCTGACCCACGCACCATCTTTCATTGCAACGCTCATGTGCCCCACGGTGAGATTCGAACTCACATTCACCGACTTTTAAGGTCGACCGCTTTGCCATTAGCGCACGGGGGCGTATCCCCTGTGGGACTCGAACCCACAAACACCAGAACTTGAGGCTGGCGGCTTTTCCAATTTGCCTAAGGGGACTTACTACCACAACTTTTCGTCTCTACCTGTTAGCCTACGTGAAAAGCCGTAAATAATACCAGATAAAATTATGGAACATAAGCAAGCTACGATGAATCCTTGTGGTTGCTGTGATGTAAAGCATCCAAAGATTATCATTGCAAGATTAACGAGAACTGCCGGAATCATTAAGGCAAAGTACATTATTATTTCACCAAATTAGGTAAAAGGTTTATAAGGAGAGCAATTGCGGCAATGAACAAAACTATTAATAATACTCGAAATTTATCATACACGCTCGGGAACTAGGATTCGAACCTAGACTACCGCGACCAAAGCGCAGCGTGCTGCCATTACACAATTCCCGAAACTCTAACTATGGAGCATTGTATCCTAAAGCTAAAAGAGCTACTACGAATAACACAGCAGATACGATTGTCGCTGGTATCAAGCGGTTGTTTTCTTTAGTAAGATACATTATGGCATAAGTGACACAAAACCCGCAAACAGCAGCGAAAAGTGCATATAATATGTCACTTATGCTTGACATTAATATACCCTGCCGCGATGAAGATTAAGATAACCAATGCCACAATTACGCTCTTAGGGAGCTTAGTCCATACAGAACGAAGGATGAAGGCAAAAAACAAACACGCGACAATCGTTCCTACTAAGGTGCCATGACTGGTAACCCAATTCACCGCTGAATCGAAATAACCACCAACGTTGGTGCTTGGCTTCTTGATCTTAATTTCGTTATCAGGTGTTGGATTGGGCGCTAATTTCCACATCACTTAATTCCAAGAATCTGAATCAAAGCAAACGCAGCGAGACAGCCGAGAACAATTCCAATAATTGCACCCTTCACAATTTCTCCTTTTAAATATGAGGCCAAAAACATCGTACTTGATTTGTGCCTGTTTCATTGTCTTTTAAATAATCATTAACGAAAATCTTGCAATTAAGAGAACTTGCAAAATTAGAAGTAATTGCCATAGATATTTGGGAAAAGCCATCGTAAGGAATGAACGACTGTTTCCAATCTTTTTGCTTTTTTGGATTTATATTTGTGAGTTTAACAGGCCCTTCGATATGTGGTCCCACAGCCCAGGTAATGTTTACGTTTATACGAGGTAAATTGCTCGTAAATTCAGCCACAAAAAGGACTCGTTGGTTCCTATCATTGTATCCATTTGGGTTAGATGGACCAGAATGAGCTATGTATACAATGAACGCAGATCCAAGGACAAAGAAAAATAGAAGACTATAAATTTTTGCTTTTAGCTTAGTCAATAGTCTCCTCTTCGTAAACCAGCCCTACCACCTTGGCTAATTTATGTTTACGTATAGCCCGTTTAGCACCCCATAGAGTGGAAGTTACAGTAATAACATAGCCATCAGGACCGTAAACTATGTATGGAAAGGTCGACCAATTTTTCATGCTGTCTTTCATAACTTTATAAGTTCCCATAATTGCCTAAACATTAGGGGAGGGTCGGCGCGCGATCCCAGTCTTAAGGTGGAAAAGGAGCGAATCAAAACCACCAAGCGCGCCGACCCTCGTTCATAAGGGTAACGTCACGACCCTCGACTTGCGTACGCTATCACCAAGACAACGCACAAAACTATTAAAAGAATGGCTAGAAGTAACATGTCAATCCTTGGTCGCTCCCCAGATTATCAGCACAATTAAGCCAAATGCTATTAATGTAAAAATCACGCATCCAGCAAAACCAAGACCGTCTGGTACAGGTCCATGATACTCCACTTAAATTCGTCCTGCCGAGAAGTCCGCAAGAACCCTAGGCAAGTTGGAATCACAGCCAACTACGTCAAGCATACCACGATCCCGAGGATTGGCAATACTAAACTCATTGGCCGTCATCGAAACAACAACCAACTTAGCGTCAATCTCAGTCGCCTTACGGTAATTCTGCAAGGCAATGTGCGGGTGTACGTCTCCGTACCACGTCTCGTTATCCGTAAGAACAACAAACGTGTCTACCTCAATGGAATTTTCCTGAGCGTACAACATTGGCAATGCGCAATTCGTTCGACCAAAATTCTGATCGGTTGTCTTACGCAAAACCTCATTCAAGTTCATGCCAGGAGAAATTCCAAGATCAGCAAGACTTGAATTACTATCGGTTGTGTTCCACCAACGCACCGAACGACCGTTACGTGGAGTACCGTCACTGAAACCAAAAACCTGGTAGTATGGCTCAGAGCGAGCAATACTCATGGCCATTGCCGCACCAACCTGTGCACACGACAAATCCAAACCGCTAGCCATAGCCGACATGGAACCAGAAACATCGAGTCCAATAAAAGTTCGCTTGTTCGATGGCTCAATGTGCTTGAATGCCTGGTAAAACCCAGAATTCAAGGCATCCACGATTACGGGACTAGTTACCCAATCCTTCACACGTTGAGTTGCACCAAAACTAGTGCGTCGAAGCTGACCAGTTTCGTGCACAACTGCGGCATTCAGATAGTTGATAGGGTGTAACCGAGTACGCTTAATCATCTCATCATCAGTAAGACGAGTAGCGTAGTCCCGAGCGAAAACCATATCATCAAAAGCCCTAATGCGAGACAGACGAGTGATATTACGAACAAGTGCCTGTCCAGCCAACTGACCATTATAGAAAAGCTTCTTCCAAACTTCCGGAGACTTCAAAAACTGTGTAGGAATTGCTTCCCACGGAAGATTCGGGAAACCTGTAAGCTGACGGAGAACCTTGTCAACAGAGTCAGCTTCTTGAACGTTGCGGAATCCTGTGATAATGTTTGGAACACCTTGATCTTCACCACGTAGCGCAAGTTCTGGTTTTCCGAGAATGAAGTTGCCAATCTCGGAATTTACCCCGATCGGATGCGCCAGACGGAATAAATCTCGGTGGGTCCAGCCATCCCTCTGGCGGTACTTAACTGCCTGGTAGGCGAGGGCGTCAGGGTCCTTGCTGGTGTACCAGGACGCCACAGCCGACCGCTTGGCACGACCCCAGCCACCCAAAAGCTCGACATACTGGGCAAATTCAAACAGATGAGTGGAGGTTCGACAAACCTTCTGAACAGCATCTTTTGCAAGACTCTTATTCTCGGCATGCGTCAGAAGTAGGGCCACAGCAAAGATGGCCGGCGAGTTACGGTATGCACGACCGTTGGTAGAAATTTCTTCAACGATCTTAGCAAACCTCTCCTCATTGGCCTTGATAAGCTCTACCAAAAAGGTAAGGTTCTGCTTTGTTAGATCTTTTTCGGAAACGTAATACGTTCCACCATCGGAGCCGAGAATGAGAAAGCGCTCCAACCGCGCCGTATCACCAACAACGAACGTGAAACCCTTAGCGTTATTGAGAACTTGCGAAGGGTCTACCGGCTCGCTCTGTGGGACCGGGGTGGAAAGCGCCCGCGTGTAAGGGTTAGGCATTTCGCTCCTTTATTGGATTTCAGGTCCGTATCCGAACCCTTCTGTTCTGATTTCTATGACATCTATTACTTCCGAATATTTTACATACACAGGTTCTACCACTATTGCCGAAATTGACCCGCCCTCAATGGGAACTACAATTCGGACATCGGTATTGGGATTTTGTAGAAGCTTTTCAATTAATTCAGTGCTATTCATCTTCTTCACTCAAATCTACTCTTGTGAAGACACCACCAAAGTACATATTCTTGGCCCCAACAAAAGCAATGAATTCTTCCATAAACTTGTCAATATCAAAATAGAGACAGTCTTCATTTTGATCAAGTTTATAGATATGCCCGCTTATCCTGAGCCCAAATTGCATTATGCTCCTTTTGAGATGTCGGATATATTGTTGCAATTGGATTTGCCCGCGTCACTTCTGTAAGTCATCATCAAACAGAGGCAGTTTAACTAACGTGGTTTAGCGAAACTCTTCCCAGCTTCTCCCATATTTTAGTTAAACCTAGCGTTGAGGACTCGAACCCCAGCATCCCGATAACCAATCACTTCCGACCCGACATTTACTTCTTAGCGGAGAGCCCTTGGTACAGGCGTGGACATCTAAGGAATCGAACCTTAGTTACGGATAACCCGCCTAGGGAAAAGGTGATCGACCGCCGGGTAAATAACCTTTGCCACCATGTCCATAGAAGCTGGATATGTATTGAGAATCGGGTTTTTCGATGCTCTGCCAGTTGAGCTACATGAACCGAAGTTCACGAAAGGACTCGAACCTTTAACCATCGGCTTAAGAGGCTAACCAATTCTCTTCCGACCCAGCTTATTAAATTTTAGTGGGTGCTGCGTCAAAGACAGCTTTACCTTTTTTACGCGGAAAAAGGATGGCCGGCACCCGCGACCTTTCCCAGCCGACCGTCAATCAACTAGGAGTTTTCCCAACTTGTTTGGCGTTTAGAAGCTTTGGGTTTGGCTGGTTCACCACTTCTTCTCCACTTACGCCGCATACTTACTTAACGTTGGCAATGCGGACCGCCCATAGTGTTTCTTGGTTGTTTGGATATGTGTTGAAAATCGGGTTTTAACTAGGTCCAACCTTTGCATCGGGAATCGAACCCGAATCGTCACTTTTGCAGAGTGATAACCAATTTTCTTTCGACCCAAACAACTTTGTGCTAAAGCCTAATCAGTCCCGGAGAACGATTAGGAACAATTGTGAAAAGCCAACTCTGCATTCTCCCATCCCCATGGATTTACACCTAAGATAGCAAAGTTGGCTTTTCGTGGCAAGGATGGGATTTGAACCCATGATCTCCGGCTTATGAGGCCGGCGAGGACAACCGAACTCCTCTACCCTGCTATACGCTTGACCGTTTACCGGGAATGGGTTTTTTCCTGGGGAGGAACCACATCCGAGCCTCGCGGGGAGTAAACGGCCAAGCTAGTCCGCTTCCTACGGATTGAACGTAGGATTCTCGTAAATGCTGATACTATTCACGATGTTCTACCTTTGAACTAAAGCGGCACTGGACAACAACTGGCGGAATTGTTGTCCCTTCCACCGAAAAAGGATAACAGCCCTATCTGCTCTCCTACGGGGGTATAACGTATAAAGTCCTGTGGTGTGTTGGATATATTTCCTGAATCGGGTTTTTTGTCTTTTTAAGAGAAGATAACCGATTCAAATCCGACCCAACACATTTTATCAAAACCTAGCCCAACGAGGGAGCTAGGTGGTGTATCAATTTTTGGTGGTACGGATATAAAAACGTTTAAGGCAGTAGCATCTACCCAAAAGATAAGCCTTAAACTTCCGACCCGTACCGGGCTGTGCAACTCCATGCATGACTATCATGTCAGACGTTCGACACTGCTGTCAAGTGCCTGGTCAAGATCCTTTAGTGTCCGATATGTCAGGAAAAAACCACCACTAATACACAAATTATAGCTAGTGCCAACAAATAACAACCTAGCTCAAACTTAGTCATATTTGGATATCCACAGGAGGAAGTACGTTATACTTCTTGCACTTAAGACGGTATATCATTTCGAATTCGCGCCTATGTAAGCGCGCCAAAAGAACAAGTGTTTCACGTCTAATCTTGGTAAGTTCTCTATTACGTTCAACGTACTCTGGGTGGGTTTCTCGATATTTAGCCGATGCTTTTGCCGTCATTGTCAATTTCCACCACCCAATTTTCTTCTCCGCATCTCACATCATCAATTCCACCAACACAGGCGAAACCTTTAAGCGAAATTATGAAGATGTCGGGATCATCAGAAGTTAGCGCCCAAAGTGGGAAGCCCTCTAAGTCAATTTCATGCTTCCTGCATGAGAAACGAAACTTCATGGCGCTATCCATCCTGTGGGACCAGAGGGCATACCTGCCGAGATATAGCAAGTATCACACAAGAAATGTCCATTGTGTGGGTTGAGTGTACCCTCTTCACGCCATACATATTCGTCCGGTGTCATAGCATGAGCCTCGGCCGAAGAGACATATTCCGATAGCTCATCGGGCACCTTGCCACAGCCAATACAGATTAATTCGGGCAGTTTGCTCATTTGTTATTTTCCAGTAATCTAGGAATATAAACTTTCTCTAGCCACTTTTTACTGGGTTTGCGACATTTAGCACAAACCCAGTCATCACCCTGCTTAGTCCATCCTTGGACTCTATTTCGCAAACACTCGCAATATGGTGCCATACTCTAGTCTTCCCATTCACCTACCGTAATCTTGCGCTGCTTAACACAAACTGGGCCGTGCGTTTCTAGTATTCCTTTTTCGGCACGTTGCAGGTTTATGTTGTCTGCTAATTCTTGTATGTCATTGGCGTCGAGACGTAGCTCTATCGGAGAATCCCACAACCAGGCCCATGCGGTGTCTTCTGTGGACACGTGGTTAGCAGCGCATATCTTTTCCTTATCGGCGTTAAAAAACGCCGAACTCGTAACGTTCGATCATAATGGCATCACCTGCTTTCAACAAAATTTAGCTTAGCGTATTTGCCAAAAAGTTCCACTGCTGCTTTATCGTAAGCCATGGCGGCTTCTTCTTGAGATTCAAAAAGACCTAAGAACTTGTTGTGATAATTGAATCCTATTATTGCTCCCCACTTGTTGTTGGCTTTATACCAATATACACCTTTGTATTTTGATCCGCCAACCTTATTACTTCTCTTCATTCTAGAATTTCTAGAGTTTTCGGCATTGGATGAAGATCTTAGATTAATTCTTCTATTGTCCAAACCATCTCCATTAATATGATCAACGAGAGCATAGCCTGTGATAAGTGTGTGCATTTTTAGTGTTTTACGAATACCGTTCCCTAATTGAATATTGCGCTGAACATAAAATCGCGGTCCATCCTTGGCAGCATACCATCTAAATTGGGACACAAGCTCATAATCATCTTCATCGACAATTGCAATCTTACCTTGCGTAAGTGGTATTGACGTCATTTTAGCTTCTTTCCAATGTATAAAATTATCGAGGGCACCACGAATCCAAGTCCACAGAGGAGGGATAGGATTACGGTTAGGGAATTCTGCTCATCTTGAAGGACGAGATAAGTAATGGCAATGGTAAATGCCACGGCGTAAAGAATTACGGACGTCCAAAGATATACGTATTTCACTTCCTGTGCTTCCCATGGCGCCGAGTAGCTATGTGTATTAGTAAAAGCGCCAGGAAAAACATGATAAATATGATAGCGATGCCAATTTCAGTAATGTTCATTTTTTACTTCCTGTGTTGACAGTCACAACGTCTTTCATCATTACAATGATCACCGTTTCGGCAATTGTCGCACACGAACGTAATCAGGGCAAGTCTTGGCATGAGAAATTGATCCATTCTTAGCCGGAATTTTACAAATCAGACAACGTTGGCCGTCAGGAATCATAATTAGATGGCCAACCGATAATGAATACTCCAAGGGTTAGCGCCACACATATCATCAAAGCTGGCACACTCTTGGTTACTACAAACAAAAGGCCCAATAATATGGCAAACACCAATAGTAACATAGCAATAATATATCTCATCTTTTAGACTTTCTGCTGATCATAAAGAAACCAAATGATAGAATTATTGCAATACCCATAGCGTAAAGATTACGCGCGTTAAAACAGCTGTAACGCAAAATGCGGCAGCCGAAACGAACAACACTATACCAATAATTAGTCTAAACATGGCAGCAACCATCACAACCATGAGTCTTGTTAGGAGATATGTCATCGGGATCTGGATGCCCGTAACCATGCAAACAAATACGTTCCATCATTTTGCGATCATCACGCCATAGTTGAGGCCAATTATTCATATGATGATCGCTTGGGTTGTGAATACAACAATACTCATTAGCGCATTCACTCGGTTCATGCACAGAAATCCATTGCTCACCAATAATTCTTCCAAATATTGGATCTGTGGTATTCATTTTAACGAGCATTGATTGCCTCCCGTCACCCATAATACGACAACAACGGTCATAATGCTACCAACAGTAAGACCAGAGAAGAAGGCAGACCACCAAATTTTACTCATCGTCTTTGATTTTATCCATCTGTGTCCGTGTTACTTCAGTCCAAATGATTCGATCTTTTGCATCTCTGCGACCAATATTGAATCCCCAGCGAAAAAGTAGCGCGCCAGTTGTGGCATCTACGGCAACTTTAAGGATTTCATACCAATTCATTCGTATTCCGATCTGTTTTGAGAAATGTGTGTTCCTCTAGATTTTAGTAACATTTCAAGGTTTGCCACCCTATCCAGAGAGCCCACAGAGACGGTTGGTTTGGGATGATTCTCTCGGCACGTAACGCACCTCTTCGGTGGGCGGCCTCTGGTTTTGGGTAGCTCAAATTCCTGTAGACATTCTTCACAGATCATTACTTACGCCTCTTCATTGCACTAAAGAATGCAATTTGTGCAGCAATGAATATTCCAAAATTCATAATGATGAGTTGTGGAGATGGGTCTTGCGAATTGTATAGGGTTAAACCAACACACCCGGAAATTATGACCAAAATAACAGCTAAATAAATCATGCTATTCTCTCAACATCTAGCCACTCATGTTCCCACTTGTAACTCCGCATACGTTCTAGCATAATCCAAATGTCCTGGCATCTAGGCGAACAGAAATCCAAAGATGGACTGTATGGTGTAAGCTTTTCACCACAGACACAGGAGGTACTATCTTCGAATAGTTGCTCTTGTGGTTTCAAGGAGTGTAAACCTCCGACCATCGGGCATTGTGATAGTCACCATTTTGTTAACAGTAGTCATGTTAATTGCTGCACGCATGGCAACTTCAAAATCTTCATACACACTCGTACGAAGATTGTCGTCCATAATTATGAACTGTTCTAGTTTTCCAATTAAACCCATTATTTCCCTGCATTACATAGTACTGAATTGGCCCATGCATCAATTGCGTCGTCCAACATTAATTTAATGAAAGTTTCGGTTTGCAATCCTTGTAGCGAGGCCGTTTGTTCTACTACTGTTTTATGTTCGGTTATCCAATTATTCCACAAACTAAGAAAAGGAACCACTTCGCCATCCATCATAGCTTTGTCCAAACCTCCCATAGTTGTGTTTCCTCATTAAATTGCTTTCTACTCTGGACATCCGGACCAAGTAGATAGCCCATCTTAATATCAGACTTGTATTGAACAGCGGTGTTCTTTGAAGGCGTTTCTGAATACAAAATCCACACACCCTGAAATTCCTCTAAATCTTTTCTAGTAATTTTCATGTTCATTTCTCCTTTTAAGTTACCACAGACGAGCACAACGATGGTTATGCTCGACTGAAGCAACTTACGGCATAAGGATCCAGGCTAGGACAATTAGCGCTATACCTAGGAAGATCAAACTCCAATATTTCAAACTGAGCACCCAGCCTTGTATTCGGTGAAATTTGAGAATCTATTAGTAACTTCTGTTATTACCGCAAGATGGCGGTTTCGGAGAAGTAACTCACCAATTTTGGAATCTCGCTTAGCCTGAGTAACGTTCCGTTGAACGCGCGCTATTTCGTCCGAGATGTAGTTGTTAACCCAAAGCGAATTGTACTTCTTGCCATGCATGGCGACAGGTTTAACTGCTTGAGCCTGATGCAGGCCAATGAACATCTGTATTACCAGGGAATTGTAGAGCATTAGGGCTCGGGCTCGATCGCCCTCGTAGCCGAACATCAGAAATGTATCGGAATTCTTTGGTATAACCGAAACACAACCGAAGGCAATTCCAATGTTATTTAGTAACACGTTCTTTTTCAAGGCATAAGGATTCTTAATTCCTAATGATTTGGCCCGCACTTCTTCGGTGTTGCCTGAGACAATGGTTTCGAAGCCAAATTTTGCCATAAGGTATTCGGCTTGATCAACAAGAGGTATTCGTTCCCGCTCTGTGGTCGAGCTATCTTCGGACCTTTTTAGAAGTTTCAGAATTTCTTGCCACTTATCCATGAGGGGACCTTTTAGACAATAAGGGAAGATGCGTCGTCTGGAATGTTCGATATCGCATTAAGATTGATAACTCCCATTACCACAGGGAGAGCAAAGACAGCTACGATGATGGTGCCACGTAGGAAAACATGGAAAGTGTCGGTGAAAGCATAGTTAACATCATCAAATTCTAAAGCAGTGCCATCGAAAAGATGGACAATATAATCCTGTCGCTCCATTTTTATTACACTCCTTTAATTTTCGTCCGAATAGTTGGAAAGGATAACATCGACGTGGTATTCCGCTGCATCGTAAGCCGCACCCCACGTTGAACCGGTGTCCTGCGCCATCTGTGCACGACGAAAATACTGCGACGCCGCACTAGACATCACGCCAGGATTGTTGTAGTAAAGACCCGCAACATCGTCCGTGTTACCAACGTGGCCGTGATGAATGGTAACGCCGGCCAAATCTAGGGCAACGCCAATAAGACAACCGGTCTTCTGCTTTGTTTTGATATTAAGCTCATTAGGCCCAAAGAATGAACCAATGTAACTTGACTCGTATTCCGCAATTCTCTCTGGTGTCATGGCAACGTAGAAACAGCCACCGCGCCCACCGGGATTATACACGAAGTCACGGCCTTGAGTCTCAACGGCACGCTTCAACAAATCACGGGCAAACTCAAGCTTAATCATTGGGTTTAATGCTCCTTTTTTATTAGCTGTATACAGGGTGCACAACGTACCCTGCCTTCTTGAGCTTCTTAATGGTCTTTGAGTTGATAGTTACGCGAGCCCTAATTCGTCCATCTAGTTCAATGAAGTATTCTCGCATTTTATTTTCGCCCTTTTATGGTTTGTTATTTAAAGTCTTTGCTCTTTATCTTGATAATGATACGCTCACCCGAGCGGGTAAACAAGGGTACGGTAGGAGTACCAACGACACCTTCGGCATCAAAAGCGCCAAAAGTGCTACGGATATTATAA
>WNFW01000142.1_pt1 | contig 70228 bp, 72 predicted proteins | sample 5400131 | NCBI WGS metagenome assembly WNFW01 (sample SAMN13153362, study PRJNA577476) | soil metagenome | isolation source: 20 cm soil or saprolite under grassland replicate 1 | place: USA:California | collected 2016-06-15
CTACGTAGCGCGGATCTCTTGAGTAGGACTCTCGGGTGACCGCGTCGATGACGTTGCAAATGAGACTGAGCGTGGGGTGTTCGGTAAACGGATCCATCATGGCGGTGTCGGGATCGGGGATTAAAAGCATGTCGGATTCGTTGATCGATTGAAACCCCCGTATGCTGGAGCCGTCAAAGCCGATCCCTTCTTCAAAAAGATCGGCGGTGAGCTCGGCCGCCGGAATCGAAAAGTGCTGCCACAGTCCCGGCACGTCGACAAACTTAAAATCCACGATCTCTACTTTGTTCTTCTTCACTAAATCCAATGCGTCCTTGACGGCCATGTTATTTGCTCTCTCTTTTAGTTCTGTTCTGCAGGTACTTTTCTCGCATGCAGGTCTGCCATTGAAGACGCGGCAGCCGTGCTCGCTCCGACTGCAGCGGCTCCTGCAGTCGATGGGTGGAGCTGGAAGTCTGGGTAGCCCAGCACGCCCATTTCGGGACCATCGAGCCCTTCGATCTCCGTTTCTTTGCTGACGCGAAGCGGCGTGATGAGATCGCTCACCTTGAACCATACGAAGGCCATGGCAAAGCCGAAGACCGCTACGATCACGCAATCGATGAACTGCATGATGAACTGCGAGAAGTCACCGTAGAGCAGCCCACGCACGCCATCGGAGCCGTAAAGCTTCACCATCTCATCGCGAACCACGCCGTTCCAGCCCGCGCCGTACTCGCCGGTCGCGAAGATCCCGACCGATAGGACACCCCACAAGCCGTTCGTTCCATGGACCGAGATGGCGCCTGCAGGGTCATCGACACCCGCGCGCTCAAAGAAAAATACGCTAAGGATAACCAAAACACCCGCTACCGCGCCGATGATCGCTGCCCCCATCGGATTGACGAATGCACACGGCGCTGTGATCGCCACCAGCCCGGCGAGCATCCCGTTGCACAACAGCGTCGTGTCCGACTTCATACCTTTGGCCCAGAGCGTGAGCATGGCAAAGAATGCACCCGTGAAGCTGGCAAGCATTGTGTTGACGACCACGAAGCTGATACGGAGGTCTGTACCGGCGAGAGTTGATCCGGGATTGAATCCGAACCACCCGAAGGCGAGAATGAAAGTCCCCAGCGCGACTATCGGCACGTTATGGCCCGGCATCGCCTGCGGCTTGCCATGCGCATCATACTTGCCGATGCGCGGCCCAATAATCATCGCTCCGGCAAGTGCGATAATGCCGCCCATTGAGTGGACTACACCGGAGCCGGCAAAATCCACTGCCCCATGCCCAAGGCCCCAGTTGATTCCACCTTGCGCCAACCAGCCGCCGCCCCAAACCCAGTTTGCGTACAAGCAATAAGGCAACGCCACCCACAAACCATACAGGCAGAAGTTTTTCCACGACCAGCGTTCTGCCATAGCGCCCGTCGGAATTGTCGCCGTGGTGTCCATAAACACCATCATGAAGAAAAAGAGCACCATCACGGCGGCATCATTCACAACACCGTTGAGGAACCAACCTGTCGTTCCTAGAAGCCCGTACGTATATGCGCCTGTGGCTTTTCCCGCCGCGTCCACCGCCGCACCGATGCCGATTCCACCGTTCAATACCGACAGACCGGGACCAAGCGACGCATACCAGCCGGGGGGCACGGGTCCGTTCCACCAATTGCCCCAGCCGATCGCAAACCCGTAGATGAAGAATGCGATCCCACCCAGCGGGTAGATCATAAAGTTCATGCCTGCGGTATGGGACGAATTCTTCGCGCGACACAGACCGGTCTCAACCAACATGAAGCCCGCCTGCATGAACATGACCAAAAAGCCCGCCACGAGTGCCCACACGAAATTGATCGAGTAAAGGTTGTGGGCCATCCGATCATAGACATCTTGAATCGACAGCTTCTCTGGAATATCCCCTTTGCCATCACCCGCAGGCGTCGCCCAAACACCACTGTTAGCACCCGTCGGGTCCGGCCACGGTGTCGTCTTCGGATCCGGACTCGTCGCCGTAAAGTACGGCGGCAGCTTTGGAGCCGGCGCTGCGGCCACCGCCGCTCCCGGAGCTGGCGCTTCCTCGGCAAGAACTGGACGCGTCACCAATATCCAGGCAATAACAATTAGACCAAAAACAGATAGAAATCGCTTCACGGTCGCTCCTTTAATCATGGCTCCTTCTCCTCTCATTGATTTAAGCTAAATAGCGTCGGCACCTTTTTCACCGGTGCGGATGCGTATCACTTCATCGACACTGGTTACAAAGATCTTCCCGTCGCCGATTTTACCGGTCCGGGCGCTGTCAGTAATCACTTCGACGACCTTTGCCGCTTTATCGTCCGGCACGAGAATTTGGATCTTAACCTTGGGCAAAAAATCCACGGAATACTCGGCGCCGCGATAGAGTTCGGTATGGCCTTTCTGGCGTCCAAAACCTTTGACCTCTTCGACCGTCATTCCTTGGATCCCTGCTTTGGTCAGCGCCTCCTTGACTTCGTCGAGCTTAAACGGCTTAACGATGGCTTCGACCATCTTCATAAAATCTCCTTTGTTAAGAACTCTCTCAGCTAAAAAGGTGATTCGGCTTCCCGTCTGCTCTTTGAGCAAGCGCGATGCCAGAGCTTGCGGTTAACAAGAAGATGAGTTTGATGTGCGAATCGATTACGGATTCTTAAAACCAGGATGGAAGTATAAGTAGCGAATGAATGAGCGATGCTGCCTAACAATTAGGCGCATCGCTCAATTTCTGAGCAAAGACCTAAACGAAAATCGTGCGTATCCGAATTTGAACTTGGCTGAGCCGACCGTAAGCTAAGTTAATTTACAAATCGAATTTAGCGGCGAGCCTCTTTTTGAGAGATTGGTTTGCAAACGTTCATCGCACGAATCTCGAATAGGTGCTTCGTTCGAGTTCTCGATCCATCACGGCTGGTTGGCCACAGCGCTCCGCAACCCCGCCGCTCAGTTTCGCGGCGGGCAACAAGACGACCAGGGCTAACAGCAAGTTGCTTACGGTATCTTCATGTCCCTGGGCTTCCATGAGCAGCGACGGCGCGGCGACTAGTAACCGCTCGCAGAAATCTGCACTCGCTCTTTTCACACCGCATCTCCCTTTTTTCTTCGCCTGCTTGTGTCCAGCCGCCGCCCGTTGCTGGGAGAAACAATAGCCTCGTGATATAAGTCCGCGAGATTTTCTCTAAGGGACATTCAGCGGACAAAAGGGCTTAGTCGGACACGAGCTAAACTTCATCGGCATCCTCAAATGGAGATAGATCGGTGATGTCGTCGGGTGAGTCCTATCTAAAAGGAGGAGGTTCGCCGACCCCTATGTTCTGCCTTCATCCGCCGCGTTCGGTTAACTTTCCGAATCGGCGACCTGGAATGCGACCGAGAGCGACCTAACCACAATGACGTTGCAGGAGAAGCCCTACGCCGACGACGGCCGGGTCCGGCGAGCCGGCGCGCGGATGCCATGCTTTCGGCCAGACGTTAGTTTCCGTCGCACATGCATGAGCGGCAGAGTCCTCGACTGCTTCTCCGCCGTCCCAGCCTCTGTGATGCTATGCCATTTCCGCGCGGAAATACCCCGCCGGATATAGCCCGGCTCCAATTGTAACGCCGCGCAAACGTTAACAAAGGAGAACGGTCGACGCTCGTCGTCGTTGAACAGCCACTCTTGAGCTTCTTGAAAAAGCCGCATCCCAATGCCGTCACGCGCGCCGGAGTACTTGCAGTAGCACTCGACGGCGTCGGCCAAGACGGCAAGCATGAGTTCCCTTTCCGGTTCCAAGGGACGTTTTCGTTTGAAGTTGTCAAAGAATAGATTCCGCGTGACGGAATCCTCGGCTGCCAAATGAATCTTGTCAAACATTTTAATCCTCGTGGTTTAGACATCGGTCGGCATTCATCAAAACTCGCGTTCGATGGCGCGGCGAAGACCACGCCTCTGATCGCGCTCGCCTACCGGATCGCTTTCCATGCCAACCGATAGGATGAATTTGAATTTGATGGCGTGACGAAGACTAGACGGAAACCGCCGCTGGGGGGGCACGCGTCGTGCCCCGAGTTACGAAAGGCCAAAGATGGGTATTTTGCTTACGATCAAACCTAAGGAAGGAGCGGATAAAAACAGCCGTAAAAATCAAATCGCTGCCGGAGAGCACAGACTGAATGCTCACGCTCGGCTCACGTTTCGCCTGCCTCTGAGAATTGGCCACCTCGGCGCCCGCCGGACGGACTTTTAGTCCCGGAACATGGTCGTCCAACTGAGGCTGAGCAAAACCTGAGCAAGAAACGAGAAAGATGATGGATAGGGAAAGTCTGCGCACGCTTCCAACGAATCGAATTTTCGTTTCGCAAGACTCCAAAGGACTCATCGCGACTCACCCTAACCAACCCTGTTAAAACCGTCAAGCCCTTTTCCTGATGAACCGCCTTGCCGGTCGCTGTCCATCTCCGTGCTTGTGATCCCGCCTTTCTCCTTGGCCTGCCTTACCTCACATCGGCCATGCTGAAACACAAATGGAGAAGATTTTTCGCGTCGTGGAAATTAGACCAGCTTGCGGTGAGTGAGCACAGGCAGTTCTGAGCGGATCTTGGCGAGATAATCGAGATCGATTTCGGCTGTAATGAATCCTGGGCCGTCGGAAAGTTCGGCTAAAATCTTTCCCCACGGATCGATAATCATGGAGTGCCCATGGGTTTCGAAACTTTTCGGATTTTTGCCGTGCTGATCGGGTGCGATGATATAGACTTGATTTTCGATGGCGCGAGCGCGCAGCAGCGGCTCCCAATGTGCTCGTCCCGTATAGGCGGTGAAAGCAGAGGGAACAAATACGAGTTGGGCTCCCTTGAATGACAACGCGCGATAGAGCTCTGGAAAGCGGAGATCGTAGCAGACAGTCAAGCCCATGAAACAGAGATCGGTTTTTGCCACGACCACGCCATCGCCGAACGCTCGCGTGTCCGACTCCCGCGCTGTCACACCGTTTTCGAGATCGACATCGAACAGGTGAATCTTTCGATAACTCGCCAGCACGTCTCCTTTCGGTCCAAACAGCAGGCTCGTGTTATAGGCCTTTTGGCTTGCCGGAATCTCTTCGAGAATGGAACCGCCGAGAAGATAGATGCCGAGCTCCCGCGCCAAAGCCGCCAACCCCGCCGTCGTGGGACCGGGAATCGGCTCGGCGGCCGCCCTCTCGAGTTGCTTATTACCCCGCCAGATAAAAACTTCGGGAAGCGCGACCACTCGCGCGCCCTCTGATGCAGCTTGCCGAACCCAGCGCTCCGCTTCTTGGAGATTGGCCGTTTTGTCGTCGGAGGCCAGCATCTGAATCGCAGCAGCAACGAATTTCATAGTTCTTCAAACCACCTCTTCGGCGGGTCAGCGGAAGTTTTAACGGTTGAGAAAAACCGGACACGGGGTATTTCTGAGCACGTACTCGGTCGTGCTCCCCAGGACCATTTCAATGATCCGCCGGTGGCCATAAGCTCCGATGAAGAGCAAATCGTAATCGAACTTGGTCAGATGTTCGATGATCTTCTGCTCCGGATGCCCACGGTCCAGTTCATAGCGTGATTCAATGGCGTAAGAGCTCAGATAAGACTTAGCTTGTCTGAGCACGTTTTCTCCCAGCTTCTCCTCTTTGGCAATGGTTAGGACCGTCAGCGGCAAGTGAAGGACGGAGCAAAATTCTGCAGCCGATTCCATCGCCGAGCTCGCCCTTTGGCTGCCATCGTAGGCCAGGAACGGGCGCTCGATGGTTTTGAACTTCTTCGTGGAGACGAATATCGGACGGGGGCACTTGCGCGTGATGCTCTCCGCAGTCGTGCCCAGAAGCCCGGTTGAGAATTCCTCGTTAACGCCTCGGTGACCGATAACAACCAAGTCGGCCACTTTGGATCGCTCGCAAATCTCGTTGGGAATGATCCCTAGATCCAAAAAGGTTTCATGCCGGATGCCTTTTTGGCGGCACTGCTGCGCAAAGTCCTCCAGGATAACCTTGCCCCGTTCTTCGAGGGCTTCGCGCATTTTGGTCGAAAAGTCGAGATACGGCTCAAAGCCGAGAGAGCCAGAGATGTCATGGAAAAAGGTTCCTTCGATCGAGATGGTGTCTATTATGTGCTGGCCCAAGAGCGTGCCGCCGAACTTTTCGGCCATCCAGATGCCGTATTCGAGTGCTGCTTTGGAGTGCTCCGACCCATCGAGAGGAATTAAGATGTTCTTGATCATGATTCCCTCCGTTGATTTACCTCATGGACGATCGTAGCGATGAGCGCTCTCTAAAAATGCGTCCGGGACCCCGTTCCGTGCGCCACCGCGGCTAACTTAACAAGCTATCGCCGTTTTGCAAGCTGAAAATCACGCGGGTCGTAGTTTACAAATTTGCATGTATGAGGGATAATCTGTCCAAATCCATCGAGATTGAGCCATGGCACAATCCAAAAACAGGATCGAATCCCGCCTGCAAGAGCTAATCAATAACGCCAAGCGGATGAATATCGAAGTTCGAACAGAGAAACTCCTTCGCGAAGTCGGCTACCGGGCACGGAGCGGCCGCTGCCGTGTGAATGGCCAGGATGTGATTCTGATCGATAGAGATGCGCCGATTAGTGAACAGGTGGATTTCTTGGCGGCGGAGTTGGAAGAGCACAAAGCCCGGATTGGCTAGATCAACAACTCTCCAAAGTTAGCGCTGGACGGCCCTACCTTTGCCTTGCGCGTTTTCTTCAGTGAACTCGGATTTTTTTTGCCGCTTCGATGCCGATGGCGAATTCGTCGTCGCCCACTTTTAAATTCATAATCCCCAGCGAGGGAGCCACATCCATTACCTGAACCTTCGCGCCTGGGACGAGCTTGTGATCCTGCAGAAAGCCGAGAAGTCGGGTGTCACGCTCGCCGCCTTCGGTAATATATTCGAGCTCAACCTCTTTCCCAGCGGAAGCCTGATTTAGAGGAATCCCTTTTTGTGGACGGGGTCGAGCTTCTCCGGGAATCGGATTTCCGTGTGGGCAAGTCGTGGGGTTGTTTAGTAGCTTGGCCAGTCTTTCCTCGACTTCCTGAGAGATCGCGTGTTCCAAACGATGAGCTTCTTGATGGGCCTTGACCCAATCAAGCCCCAACAAATCGGTCAGAAAACGCTCTATCAGAAAATGGCGCCGAAGGATTCCCTCGGCAAGTTTCCTGCCTTCAGCAGTCAAAGATATCTCTTTGCGGCGCTCGACCTTTATATAACCTTGTCGTTCCAACCGACGCAATGTCTCCACCATCGTTGACGGCGATACACCAGCCTCATCCGCTACTCGCGCCGCTATAACTGGCTGAATCTCCTCCTCAAGGGCGCAAATTGTCCTCAAGTAATCTTCCACAACTGGAGTGATTTTGGTCTGGGTCATAGGATTGACAAAGCTAATATATACGTATATAGAAACTTCGCAAGTTAGGTGGTATAAACTTTATTAATACGTAGAGGTCACTCGAATACCAAGTTTTGATTTATATTTTACTGCCATTGGAAGATCAAGTTTTGTCGTAAAACATAACCGGAAGTGAGACGCTGACATGGGCCACAATAGCATAATACCAAGGCGCCTGTCAGAGGATCATAAAAACGACCCTCCTGGCACGAGCATGCGGTCCGTGTTCTTTTTTTGCCCAATCGTTCTGTTCGTCTTGGTCCTGTTTCCTAGCTCCTCCGCCTTAGCCGATGACACCGCGAGAAAACTCCTGGCTCTGATCGACTACATCGGCACGGATTACAAGAACGCCGTCCAGGCAGGCAAAATTGTCAATCAGGACGAGTACCAGGAACAGCTGGAGTTTTCAAAGCGAAGCCTGGAGCTTTTCGATCAACTCAAAGAAGTCGACAAAACCGACAAAGCCGGGGTTGAGCCGGATCTTAAGATGCTCGCCAAACAGATCGAGAACAAGGCGGATACTAAGATGGTGAGCGCGGTAGCGGATAGCATCAAATCTAAAATGATGACCGCATATCATATCGTCCCCTACCCGCGACAGCTCCCATCCTTCGAAGCCGGCAGACTTCTTTTCGCGCAAAACTGCTCACAGTGCCATGGCGAAGCCGGCAAGGGAGACGGCCCGGGGCGGCAGAGCATGAATCCGAAGCAGCCCGTACCGGCGAATTTCACCGATGCGGAGTTTATGTCAGGGCTGTCTCCGTTCAAGGCCCTCAACGCGATAAGTTTTGGCGTGGAAAATACCGCTATGGCTTCCTTCGCGGCGCTATCGGAAGACCAACGCTGGCAGCTCGCGTTTTACGTGCTTTCCCTTCGTTTTTCGCAGGACCAGGCTAAGTCAGGCGAAGCCCTGCTACAGAAGAAAAACCCTCCTGGGGAGCTGACAGACGTGGCAACGCTGTCGACCCTTACCGACGATCAATTATCCGAAAAAGTAAAAGGCTATTTCACGGAAGATTCGCAAGCGAGCGATGTGCTTGCTTACCTTCGTCGCGGCATTTTACAAAAGACCCCCGATGATCCGCTCCTCGTCGCGCGCACCCGCCTGCGTGAAGCCTCGGAACTTTATGCCAAGGGTGAGAAGGAAAATGCTTACCAGAAAGCCGTCGAAGCCTACCTCGACGGCTTTGAAATGACCGAGCCCGCTTTGTTTGCCAAAGACAATTCGTTTGGACGGAATCTCGAAGGGCAATTCACGCAGTTCCGCAATGCGATCAGACAAGGCGTTCCCAGCGAGGAGATTCAAAAACAGCAGCAGGAACTCGAGGCCAAGCTGGACCAAGCGGCGCAAATCATGGCAAGCAACGACAGTTTTTCCGAGACCTATTCCTTTGCCAATTCCGCGCTCATCATCCTCCGAGAAGGCCTCGAGGCGGCGTTGATCCTTGCCGCCATCTTGGCGATGCTCAGAGTCATGGGCGCCAACGAGGCGATTCGCTACATTCACTTGGGATGGATTTTCGCCCTGGTCGCCGGAGCCATAACCTGGCTCGCCGCGCAATCCGTACTGACATTCAGCGGCAGGCACCGGGAAAGCATGGAAGGATTTATCTCGGTCTTCGCCGCGGTTGCCTTATTCTACGTGGGTTACTGGCTTCATACACGATCGGAAGCCAACAAATGGCGGGAGTTCATTCACGGTAAAGTCCAAGATGTCGTCTCGAGCAAGAAGGTCTTCGGCCTCATGGGCATCTCTTTCTTCGCCGTTTACCGCGAGGCTTTTGAGGTGGTGCTCTTCTACCAAGCTCTCTGGCTACAAAATGAAACCAGTCGCGGCGCGATCATATGGGGATTTATGGCGGGACTGGTAGCGCTTATACTGGTCACGTTCGCCATTCTCAAACTCGGACTGAAAATTCCTCTGAAGTACTTTTTCGGCGCCACCGGAGCGTTGCTTTACATCATGGCTTTCATCTTCGCGGGCAACGGCATCAACGAGCTTCAGGCCGCAGGATGGATATCCAGCACGCCGCTGAGCTTTGCGCCTCAAGTGCCGCTCCTGGGGATCTATCCGACGCTCCAAACCCTCGTGGCTCAGGCGCTGATGCTTATGGCGTTCATAGCCACTGCAGTCGGGTTAGCCAAGGAAAGACGGCAAGCAGGGTAGTCGATGGAGCAGCCGAGTTCAAAGCAACCTCACTGGGGAAAACAAAGCGCCGCAAAGGAGCATGGTTCGTTGCGGTGTTGCTGCGGCAGTCTTTTGGCGCGCTTGGTTCCGCAAGGCGTTGAGCTTAAATGCAGAAGATGTAAGCGCCAGGTCATTTTACCTCTGGAGGAGAGAATGACGAAGCAAATAGCGGGTAGATCGAGCTAAAGACCACGTAGTTAAAAATCCCAAGAGGCCAGAGGTCTCGAACCCAGAGCCCGGTGTTTCGCCAACAATTTGGCGGGGCCCGGGCTTTTTTATTTTTGGCAAAAACCAAGAACAGGAGGAGCCATATGAAACGTTTGATCACTGCAGCGACATTGGGCTTGCTTTTTGCCGGCACCGCATTCGCCCAAGAAGACGACACGAGGGTCGAGATCCGAGAATTACGGGAGAAATTGGAACGATTGGAACGAAAACTAGCGGCCGAAGATGCGGCACGAGAGAAAAAATCGGCGGAAGAACGAGCCGCAATAACCGAACAGGTCAAGAAGGACGTGATGTCCGATGTCGCCGCAAAAGGCCAGAGCTTTTTCGGCAAACTCATGGAGCAAACGAAGGTCGGGGCCTACGGTTCCATGCGCTACGGCACGTCAAATTTGGACGATCTTCACAATACCTTCACCTTCAGACGTCTCGTCTTGACGGTCGATTCTCCGATCACCGAGCGTTTAAAAGCCGCCCTGGAACTGGAATTTGAGAGATTCACGGAACTCGAAGTCGAGAAAAGGCTCTTCTCATCATCGGGCGTAGGGCTCCAACAGGCCGTTGAAGCGACCAATCATTCGGAAATTTCTTTGGAGCAAGCCTGGATGCAGTACGACATCGCCGATTGGTTCAAATTGCGGGCCGGCGCCGTGCTCGTGCCGCTCGGCAGGTTCAACATCAACCACGACGACAACCGCTGGGACCTGCCGCGCCGTTCACTGGTGGATCGAGGCGTGCCGGTTTTGCCTTCGACCGCAGCTTGGCCGGAACTTGGCGCGGGATTTCTGGGAGACTTTTCTGTCGGCAACACCGGGAAGATCAGTTACCAGTGGTACGTCATGAACGGCGTGGCCTTGGATGCCGAGCTTGAACAGACATCCCAGACGCGAACGGGCGACACAACCAAGTTCGCGCAGGAGGTCGAGTTACGTCCTTCGCGCGGCACGTTCGCCGATGACGTCAAGAGCGGCAAGGCCGTGGCGACCCGTTGGGCCTATAGTCCCTGGCTGGGTGACGAGGTGGGCGTTTCTCTTTACTGGGGACGCTATACTCCCGATTTTCTTCCAAACCGACCCGTTTTCTCCGTCGCTCTGGACGGCAAAAAGAGCTGGGGGCCTTTTGAGATCGAGGGTCAATACGTGCATACTCAGTGGAGCGGCGTGAAGGATGTGGCGCGGGGTTTTGCGCGGAAAGCCATCTCCAGCGAAAGCGAAGCCGAAATTGGCGATGTTGAAACCGAGGTCGAGTTTGAATTGGCTAACTTGGCGACGAGCAAGCAAGGATACTGGGTTGATTTCCGCTACCGCTTCTGGCCGGAGTTCCTGAGCAACACGATTTTGGGCAAGCATTTTTCCAATCCACAACTCATCGCCACGCTACGTTTGGAACAGGTTTGGTTCAACGGACTGATCAAAGAAATGGCGTTTACCAATTCAACACTGACTCAGTTCGAGAAGGAAAACCGGCTTCTTAATCGTATCACGGCGGGCTTAACCTACCGCCCAGTCCCTCTCGTCGCTCTGCAGCTCGCTTACGAATATACACGCACCAATCAAGGCAAGAGCCTGTCCAGCGTGACCAATTTTCTTACCTCTTCTAAAAACAATGAATATTTTCAACATGCAATCCTGATGGGTTTGGCGTTTGGATTTTGAGATGGGTGTCCCTCAAATTGGTTTCTGGCTTCTCTGCTTCCTTCTTCCATTAGGAAGTCCCCTCTTGGCGTTCGGTCAAGAGGGAGTCTTTCTCAAGGAAGAGGATGCTCCCAGGGCCGTTTTCCCCGACGCCAACTCGTTTGAACGAAGAGTGATCCCCTCCAGCGAGGAACTGAAACAGAAAATACAACAACGCATGGGAAAGACCAAAACATCGTTGTGGGAAGATTCCTACGTCACGTTCGTGGCCAAGAAGGGCGAAGCAATTTTAGGTTACGCCGTCATCGTCGAGGAAATCGGTAAACATCGCCCCATTACATTTATTGTCGGGGTGGGCAACGACCGCAAGATCAAGGACGCAGCGCTCATGGTTTACCGTGAGGCTTACGGCGGGGAGGTCCGAGACCGCCGGTTTCTTCAGCAATACAAAGGAAAAGAACTGAAAGACACCCTCCTTCCCTATCGCGACATTCAGAACATCAGCGGCGCCACATTGTCCGTGGAGGCCATTGGGCGAGGGAGCAAGAAAGCTCTGGCTCTCGTTGATGCGGTCTACCTAGAAGGCACCGAGCGAAAATGAAAACCTTGGCGAGATCGTTTATTGTCACTTGGGTTTGCATCTGGCCGGGCCCGGCATTTTCCACCCTTCATGAAGCGCGCGAGGTCCACTATCAGATGGGAACGTTTCTGGAGTTGACGTTGTGGCACTCAGAACCGGAAGTGGCGAAACGAATCATTAGAGAAACAGCTGAGGAGGTCCATCGCCTCGACGAAATCCTGTCGAACTTTGATCCCGACAGCTCGCTGTCACGGTTCAATCAACAAGCGGGCAAAGGCAAAACGAACCTCCCACCGGAGCTCTATGAGCTTCTGACGATCGCCCGGCAGTTCAGCATCATGACGTCCGGCGATTTCGACGTCACGGTCGGACCGTTAATGGAATTATGGCGTGATAGCTCATCGCTGGGCCGCTTGCCCGATCGTGACACACTATCAAGGGTGCTGGGTCAAGTGGGATATGAAAAACTCAAGCTCTATGATCACCGTCAAGCTGAACTTCTCCACCCGGCTATGAAGATCGACCTCGGCGGCATCGGCAAAGGTTACGCGGTGGAGCGGGTCGCAAACCGACTCAAAACAGCTGGAGTCAACGCGGCGCTAATCAATTTCGGTGGCAGCAGCATTTACGCGCTCGGCACTCCGCCCGGAGAACAGGGTTGGGAGATCGGACTTCAAGCAACAGACGGCCGGCTGCGCGGCGTGGTTTACCTGCGCGACATGGCTTTATCCACGTCAGGGAGCATGGGAAAATTTTGGAACATCGGCGGCAAGAGGTATGGCCATTTGATTGACCCCAAGAGCGGCATGCCGGTGACGGAGCCCCGAATGGCGACCATAGTCGCTGCCAGCGCCACGACTGCTGAAGCGTTAACGAAGCCGTTGGTTCTGCGCGGCAAAAACGCGCTTCAGATCGTCGCGCAAATTCCTCAGACCGAAGCTATCATCATCTCAGAGAACGGTCCGTTGTTTTTCTCCGGCGGCTTCAGGTCCAAAACCCGCTGGCAAGAGATTCCAAGCTCATGAAGAACTTCGCTTCCTCGTCCTTTCGGTTGCGGGACGCTTCGTTTGAAATCAGGCTCGTCTACAGCCTCTTCCTCGCGTTTATTCTTGGCGGGCTGGCAACGACCTGGGTCTTTCAGTTCCAGCGCATCGGTTTCAGCTACGAGCGAATCGTCGCCTATTATTTGGGTGGAGAGATCCAGGGACAGATGTTCTTTCCGAAAAATCTCAACGCCCTTCTCGAGGAGACTCATTTTCATACGTTTATGATGAGCGTGGTGTTCTTGATCCTCTCACATCTTTTTCTTGCAACGTCGGTGGCTAGGACGACCAAGCTCTTTTTTATTCTCGTGACGTTTTTCTCTCACGCTGCCGATATGGGCAGCACCTGGCTGATTCGAACCCTGTCGTCCAGCTTTGCCTACTTATTGATGGCGTCTTGGATCGGCTTGTGGATTGGATATCTTGGAATGATATTGATCCCGGCTTGCGAGATGTGGCTGCCGGCGGATTCAAATCCGAAATAGCTCGCGGACGTTGTTAGTCGTCACCCGCGCGACTTCCTCCAAAGCCAGACCTTTCACTTTTGCGATGGTCTCCGCGACGAAGCGGACATAGGCCGGCTCATTGCGTTTGCCGCGATGAGGAACGGGGGCCAAGTAAGGCGAATCGGTTTCCACGAACATCCTTTCCAATGGCACTTGACGGACGACGTCACGCAGAGGTTGGGCGTTCTTGAAGGTGATGATGCCGGTGAACGACAGATAAAATCCCAGATCGAGATACGCCTTAGCGGCTTCATCATTTCCCGTAAAGCAGTGAATGACGCCACGAACCTTACCGCCACCCTCTCGGCGCAGGAGTTGAGCGACATCATTGTGCGCATCGCGCTCGTGGACAACAAGGGGTAATTGGGTTTCCGTCGCCATTCGAATGAAGCGAGCGAAAACCGTCCGCTGCACCTCCTGGGGAGAATGATTATAGTAAAAGTCCAAACCGGCCTCCCCGACCGCGATCACCTTCGCTCTAGCCGTGAGCTTTTTTAGTTTTTCGATCGCCTGCTCGCCGACGTCCTTGGCGTCGTGCGGGTGCATGCCGACGGTCGCGTACAGCGCCGGATGGGATTCAGCCAACGAGACTGCGGCTTCGTTGCTGGACAGCTCGCCGGCTCCGCCGACGACGATGATTCTTTCCACCCCGGCTTCTTGGGCGCGCTTGACGACCGCTTCCACCTCGGAGGCGTATTCAGAGCCCTGAATATGAGCGTGGCTATCGATCAGTCCCAAACTGGATAGCTCGTTCATGGGATCTCTCGCTACTCGTTGGCCGGTGCTTCGATGCGCGGGAAGAGAACTTTGGGGCCGTCGACTTTATGGCCTGGGGCAAAGCATCGTCCCCAGGGGGCGCGATAAGCTGCATCCGCCTCATTGAGCGCGAGGAGCGAGCGCAGCTCTTTGACGGTATCCGGAAGAAATGGAGCGAGTAGCCGCGAAGCGGTCCGTATGGCTTCCAGGAGATGATGCAAGACTTCGCCCACCCGCGGTCGCTTGTCAGCGTCTTTGAATAGAGTAAACGGCGAAGTGTGGACCACGTAACGATTGGCATGATCGATGGCGCCCCACACCGATTCGAGAGCACGATGAAATTGAAGTTCCGCCATGTGCCGAGCCAGCTCTTTCTCGGCGCTCACGAACTTATTTCTCAGCTCCTCATCTTCCGGCGCCCATGTGGGACCTAGGGGCTGAACCACGCCGTCAAAGTATTTCTGCTGCATCGCCAGCACGCGGCTGACGAGGTTACCGAGATTATTCGCCAGATCGGCGTTGATGCGGGTCACCAACGCTTCCAACGAAAACTTAGCATCCTGGCCGAAGGCCATCTCCCGTAGCAAGAAATAACGAAAAGCATCCATTCCGAACTTGTCTTTCATTTCCAAAGGCCGCACGACGTTGCCGAGGCTTTTTGACATTTTCCCCGAGTCCATTACCCAATAGCCGTGGACGTTGAGATGTTCGTACAACGGCAAGCCTGCGGCCATCAGCATCGTTGGCCAATAAATAGCGTGCGGTTTGAGAATGTCTTTGGCGATGAGATGGTTGGCTTTTGGCCAAAAATTTTCTCGGAATTCACTACCGTGAAGTTCCAGCGCGCTCAAATAATTAATCAGCGCATCGAACCAAACGTACGTGACATAGTCCGCATCAAAGGGTAACGGGATACCCCATTGTAAACGGCTCTTAGGACGGGAGATGCAAAGATCCTCCAGCGGTTCGCGGAGAAAGGCCAAGACCTCGGTACGATAACGCTCAGGACGGATGAAATCGGGATGGGACTGAATATGGTCGATGAGCGATTGTTGGTATTTGCTCATGCGGAAGAAATAATTCTTCTCGCTAATGTATTCCGGCTCCGTTTGATGATCCGGACATTTGCCACCGACCAATTCCTTTTCCGTATAGAAACGCTCGCAGCCAAAACAATAATAGCCGCCATACTCGCCAAAATAGATCTCTCCGGAATCGTAAATCTGTTGTAGAAAGTCTCGCACTATCGTTTGATGGTACGAATCGGTGGTGCGGATGAAATGATCATAAGCGATGCCGCAGGCATCCCAGGTCGATCGAAATATCGCGCTGATTCGGTCGGCATAAGCTTTGGGCTCGATCCCCTTCTCTTTTGCCGCTTGAGCAATCTTATCGCCATGCTCATCGGTGCCCGTCAGAAAGTAAACCTCATAGCCTGCCGAACGGTAATAGCGAGTCAGTGTGTCCGCTAAGACAGTCGTATAGGTATGGCCGAGGTGGGGCTCCGCGTTAATGTAATAAATGGGGGTTGTGAAATAGATCTTGTCCATTAACGATTCCCAACCACATTAAACAGCAAATTTTCCAGCACCATGCGGCGGTTCAGATTTCGTTGGATTCCCGCCGCGGCTTCGATAGTCTGGGCGATTAACGAGAGACTGTGTTCAAGTCTATCATGCGCAGACTCGTGTTCCATCCGCGCCAGCACATCACGGTTAACGAGCTCCGACGATCCTCGCGTCACGGCATGAACCATGAGATCCCGATAACAGATCCCGGCCCATTCGAGAAATTTCAACGACTCGTCTCTATCTTTAGCAAGGCCTTCCGCGGTCACTATGGCAGCGCGGTAGTCTCCGGCTTTGAGAGACGATAGCAATTCGATCCAGACTCGCCGCTTTTCTTGCATCTCTTCGCCGTCGATCTTCAAGGCGGTTCCGAGACTTCCCATGGCCATGGCGGCCAAGAAATCGGCTTCTTCTCGTTTCAAACCTTTCTTTGATGCCAAATAATTAGCAAGCTGCGCGCATTGCAAAGAGCCAAAGGAAAGGCGCAGGCAACGCGAGCGCAATGTGGGTAGAAGGCCGCCGGTGTTCGTCGCTACCAAAACTAAAAGTGAATCTTGAGGGGGTTCCTCCAGAGTTTTCAACAGCGCGTTCTGTGCAGAGAGATTCATGAGCGTTGCCGGATCCAAAACGGCTATTTTTTTTCGCCCCGAGAACGATCGAAAATTGAGTTGCTTTTCGATTTCGCGAATTTGCTGAATACTAATTTCCTTTTTTCCCGCTAGCGGCTCAATCGTCCGGACGTCCGGATGGTTGCCGTCTTCTATACGCGCGCAGTTCGCGCATTGCCCGCAGAAATCATCGACCCTTTCCGCGCAGTGAATGGCCTTGGCCAGAGCGAGCGCAAGCGTCCGCTTTCCCACCCCCTCCGGTCCGGCAAAAAGATAGGCATGGTGGAGTCGCCCTTTCGCCAGCGCTAACCGCAATGTTTCTGTCTGGCGTTGGTGTCCTAGGATCTCGGAAAAACCCATTCAGGTCAGCCTCCGGTCGACGACGGTTTTGATTTCCTCGGAAATCTCTTGGACCGATCGCGATGCGTCGATCACCCAAAAGCGATCGGGCTCTGCCCGCGCTAACGCGAGAAAGCCCGCGCGAACCCTTTCATGAAATTCTATCTTTTCTCTCTCAAAACGATCTTCCCGCTTTCCACCCGCGGCGGTTTGGAATTGGCGTTGAGCCGTTCTTGAAAGCCCAAGTTCCACCGGACAGTCAAACAAAAAGGTTAGATCCGGCCTGATCCCTTGACTGGCCATGTCGTTAAGCCGGCGTAGTAGTCCATGATCGATTCCACGCCCATATCCCTGGTAGGCCAAGGTCGAATCCGTGTATCGATCACAAAGAACGATTTTCCCCTGCTCAATCGCAGGGCCGACTATTTCCCGGATGTGCTGAGCCCGGTCCGCCAAGTAAAGAAACAATTCCGTCGGCGACGCGATGGTCTGCTCGCGGACTTCGAGAAGAATTTGCCGGATGAGCTTCCCTAAAGATGTTGCGCCGGGCTCTCTGGTTACTATACAGGATTTGCCGCGGGCGGTGAGATGACTTTCCAGAGCCTTGAGCTGAGTGGTCTTACCGGTCCCGTCACCGCCCTCGAAGGTGATGAAACGAATCATGAATATGGAACAATGAAGAGCGCGATATCGAAAACGTAAGGTACAGCCGCTGCCATCCTACGAATCTGGAACCGGCTCGTTGGCTTGGGTTGAAAGGTATTTTATTTGTTAGGACTTGCCTTCCCCTAAAAGCAGATTGATGCCGTTGACGAGCTGGGTGCTGGTAAAGGGCTTGGTGATATAATAGTCAGCGCCGAGTTTGTATCCTCCCAAAACATCCTCATATTGAACTTTGGCCGTCAGAAGGATAATCGGAATGGTCGCGGTATCCGTCACGCCCTTGAGCCGGGTCAGGACTTCAAGGCCATCCATTTCCGGCATCATAATATCCAGGATGATTAGATCGGGCTTTTGGTCCTTGAGAAGGTTCAGCAGTTCGATACCGCTGAAGGCACTGTGCACATTATAACCTTTACCCTCCAAAATGGTCTTGACGATCGTGATGATATCCGGGTTATCGTCAACCACCATAATGGTTTTTTTATTATCCATGCTCTCTCCCTCTCGCGCCTATTCCGTGATCGATTAGGTAAGCAGATAACCGCGCGGTCCTCGTAGAATGCTTGGGTAAACTGCACTCGCAGCATCTCTGGGCAAGACGGTCCTGGCCGCAATCGTCCTCCAAAGTTGTAAAAAGTGAATTTACCATCTTCCGAAGCCAATGTAAATTGCACATTTTCGGTTTATTGGGTCAGTTAAGGAGTCACTGTTCGCCAGTACTCTTGGGAAATCATTGACGGCAGCGAACTGTAGGTGGCGTTCAATGTCGAAGCTGGAATGAGACTCGCTACCCGGTTCAGTGCCGGGCGGCTGAAAAGTACTCGAACGCTTCCCTGAATATCCAAAATAGCCGTTCCGGTCCCCGGCGTGCCGGTTTCATTAACCATCAACGAACCGTAGATTTCCTTACTTTCGCCTCCCGTCACCTTGAAGCTTACGTTGCTGCCGGTGACGACGATTAGCCCTTCCCACTGTAAAGAGCCGCTCACTATCAAGTCAGCATTCCTCACCACCAAAATCCCGGCACCGGTGACGCCTCCTCCCAGATTCACGGAATCCCCCGGCCCGGCAAGCCCTTCAATGCACCGTAGCTGCGGTGAAGTCCGAGTTCCCCATGTTTGGCCTGCCAAGAGCAGCATTCCATCAGACGGAACCAAAGCCGTAACGGCTTGGGCCGAACTGCAAAGCCCATCGGCAAACCGGACAACAGCCGACGCGGGTATGAAATCGCTCTCGGCTATCGCCGACGTCCCTCCGCCACTCCCTACGTTACCGCTCTGTTGATTCTCGCTTAAGCCTTGTTCAACCAGCCCTTGAAGGATTTCGTCGGGCACTGAGATAGCCGGGCGCGCCTTCGAGCCAGCGACAGCCTGCCCGGTCGCAGGATCATAGTCCACGCCAGATATAAGCAACGGATTTCCCGCGAAATTGACGCGATTAGCGCTCCCTCGAAGGCTGACCGCACCGTCCGCGAGATCGTAGGTCTTGGTTACTTGGGCTTGCACGACTTGCGAGGAGCTGCCCACTGCGCCGGTCGAGCGCACGACGATTCTGGCGACCAGCGACGTGACTGCCGTGGGCGAGAGAAAGGAAACCGAAAAGTTGCCCGACGAAAAGCTTTGCGCGCGGCTCGGAAGAATCGGCGGATGGCTGAAATTTTTTCTAATTTCGTCTTTGCTCCATTCAATTCCCGCGTCCGCTACGTAAAAAGCCTCCATGCTTGCCCTCATATTGGCCAAGAGCTTGAAGTCGCTTTGCAACATAACTCTCGCGCCCACACCCACAGCCACCAAGAGAGATAAAATCAGCAGGGAGCTATAGAGAACCATACCCCGTTGGTCGTCGAACCGCATGTGACCGGTGCGCATGGTTTCCTGCCTCAATTGCGAAGTTCCACGCCCGTCGAAAGCGTGGATGTTAAGTTTCCGCCTATTTTCGGGTCCGGATTCTTCACCTGGACTGCAAAGGCGATCCGGATCCGCTTGATCGCCTGCAACGAAGGAGCGTTGCCGAGATCCGCGCCGGCGCCGTCGTAATAGCTAAAGAGTTTACCCGCCGACGGGATCGCCACGTTGGAGACCAGGCAATCACCGTTGCGCCGAATGATGTTTGTGCCGGGGCAACTGGAAGTCGGACCGGTAAGTTCGTAGCGGATACTTTCCCGCGGGTCCGTATCCGCGCAGTTGCCGTTGCCATTCAAATCCATCTGAACATGAATCATAGTCGCCGTAGCGGCATAGAACCGGTTACAGACAGTATCCGCGTCGTTGTCAGGATCATCTACGCCGCCCCGCTCCGGTGGCGCGCTGCCTGTGCCCCATGACCCGGCGTTTTTCAGATCCCAGACCATGATCTCCAACGCTCCCCGAGCATCTTCCAGGGTTGCGATTTTGGTCTCCTGTGAGATGTGGTGAAACAACTCGGAGCGATAGAACCCGTAGAGCCCGGTGATCATCACCGACCCAAGTAAGAGCGCTACCAATTGCTCGGTCAAAGTCGCACCGCGATCATTTCGAACAATTCGCGTCATTAATGTTCGCCGACAAAGACCAGGGTCGCCATAGTGATTTGGTGGTTGTCGTAATCCCGCCAGGAGAGCGTGACATCGACCTGTTTCAGGCTCGCGCTGAGGGAAGAGTCGGCGATCTTCCAACAACGTTCGAAGATTCCTCCGGCAGATCCGGTGGCGGACAGTCCGTGATCGCCCGTTGACGGGCAGCGATTGTCATTGACCAGATTCACTTGCGCTTTGAGCTGTTCCATCTTGTCTTGCGCCAGATGGAGAGCGACAGTAAAGTTGTCGTTGGCAGTCTGTCCTCGAATGACTCCAGCCGTGCTCAGGGAATAACCCATTATGGCAACGACAATGATATTCATGGCGACCAAAACCTCGTTAAAGGTAAGTCCGCTTTGCCGTCTGAGCAAATTCGATAACTTGGCCATAACTTCAGCAATCCCCGCTGCAATCATTAGGTTTACAAACGCGGACCCTTCCCGTCGCACTGACGATTACCTGTTTGCAAAGTCCCTCAGGGTGGCGGAGTCGAACCCGATTCGCTCCAGCCGTTCCCCTTGGTGAGAAAGAAATCGTGCCCGCTTTGGTGATGACGATCCCCTGCGGCAACGGCTTTATCACCAAAGCCTTCGAATCTCTCTGAATGGTATAATTAGAAGCGCCGTCCGAGTATTGTAATTGAAAGCCGATGTTCTCCGCGGCGGCCCGCATCTTGATATTATGGAGTTCAGACTGAACCTGACGCGCCGAGCTGTCGAGTTGATAGTTAGGCAGTAGCCGATTCCAGGCAGGCAGGGCAATGGCCGCCACAATGCTCATAACGGCCAAAGCAACAATGATCTCTATCAGCGAGAACCCGCCCGGTGTAACCAGGGGCGAGTTAGGTCTGCCCCCACGCATAGGGGCGGACAATACGTCTGCCCTCACACCTTGTCAAGGCACGCGGGTGCTAATTTTTAATGAAAGGAAGAATGAAGCGGAGGTGAAAAATCAGTAGAAAATCACTACATGACTTCTTGCCAGGCTGAAAGTCTGGTCGTTTTTGGCAGCGGGGCCCAACTATCCGCCGCGGTCAAGGCGCAACTGTCGTATTGGATATGGGCATTGCCTCGCACATCTAACTCATAAGCCGCATCTTGAGCCGTGCTCTCTTTGATCAGCAACGAACCGTAGATGCCGGCGTTGCCCGTAATCTGAACCTGAACATTTCCCCGCGCTATGACTAGGCCATGAAAAGTGAAATTACCTGATATGTCTAAAGCCCCGTCCACAATGAGCACACCGTACCCGTCAATGCTGCCTTGGATCTGAGCATCTCCGGTGACTCGCGTAATTCTCGGGGTGTCGGATGTTCCCCAGCTAGCATTACCACTATAGTTACCACCGTCGAGATCTGTGTGTGGAAGGGCCAGATAGCCGTCGGCTATTTGGGAAACCGTCTGAGAAAGAGGAGGTATAGTAGCGACACTAGGGGCCCCTCCAGCCCCAGTGACAAGGTTCATCTGGTCGGACGCCAATCCTCCATCCGAGGTTGTAGCGTTCGTAATCTCTGTCGCCAGAGCGGCATCGGTAACTGCTATGCCGGGAACGGCAGGAGCCGCATGACAGTTGTCATTTCCATTAATGCTGAACGAAGTGCCGGAGAAGTTGGTTTCCGTATTAGGGGCAGTGGAGCCTGGAAGGCTAGTCGCACCAATTCCAAAGCTCCCCCGACCGATATAGGCCTTGATCACCTTCCTGGTGCCATTTGGACCGTTTGCCGTGGAATTGAGAATGACGATTTTATTGATATCGTTGGTCGCCGTTTCCCCTGTCACAGTCGTGTCGTTAGTGACTTCTACTATGTAACTATAGCCAGAAAGCGAAGCCGTAAGCGTGGGTTTATAATTCGTTCCATCGCACGTTCCAGTTGCGCCAGATGAATTCTTACAAGGAAAATTCGCTGAACCTGTGCCTGCCCAAAACGAATTAAAGTCACCCCCTGCAGGAATCAGCGCCAAGGCATGCTGGATGCCTGCATCAGCGGCCTGCATCGCTGAGGTTCCACCTTTCAGATTGTTAGTGGACTTGAGATTGAGACTGCTAAAGAAAAGCCCCGCTCCAGTAACCCACAGGAGGAGTGCCAGCACTATTATTACCACTACGAGTGAAAAACCACATTGATTTCGGAAAATTGCTTTCATAAATAATCCCACACCGCCTTACGATGGGAGCCCGTGATTTCGGACATCAACTCTGTAACACCAATCCTATAATCCATACTTATCGAGGATAGCGCAGGCCGCCTGACAAGACTGGCCGATATTCTTTAACTGACAGGCTTGCTCTGGCTGCGCGGTTGAGGACTCCATTTTCTGCAGGCCCGCCAGAGCAGCGGATATCTCGGCTCTGACCTGGCCGAAATCTCCCTTGAGACTTACGGTCGCTTTATTGAAGTCTTCGAATACCTCCTGGTGAAAATCTTTGGGCCTTGCCTTAAAAGGCCGCGGCCATTCTCCCTCGCCCCACTGGCGAAGAACTCTTCGAAAACGAAAGAGCGGGCCGAAAAGGCGGTGGGTGATTAAAATAAAGTGTACTGCCAGGAGGAGCGCAATCACGCTGACCGCCGGAACCACTTTCTCACCCAGCGATAAGAACTCACGACTGGTCGCCAGTTTCTCCGCCCAGGGCGTACTCTCGCTGGTGAACACAAGAGCCGATGGCCCCAGAATAATCACCAGCAGAGCAAGGCTGTAAATCACCAGGTAAAAGACCAGGAGGACGGCGAGGTAAATCTGCGAACGCTTGTCAACTATATACTGCCTCCTTCCAAAAAGGTTGCGCTTGTTTTCCATAGTCATCTCTGCTCCGTGACCCGACTCCTTTACTTGCTCACTGGGTAGTTGCCAAAAAGAGATCTGCATTGAACCCCTCCTTTACATCATCTCATTCCAGGCGATGATCCTGGCGTTGGTGGAAAAAGCACTCGCCCATCTATTTACATAGGTATTTAATACCGTACTGCTATAACGGAGGTACATATTTCCGGCAATCGTTAGAGCGACGCTCGGGGCAGGTGGGTTAACCAAAACTGCGCCCCAGACAGTGGCGCCCCCACCACCGGCGCCAGAGATGTCTATGCTTCCTCCCCGCACTATAATCAGCCCCTGAAATCTGAACAGGCCCCGGATCTCGAGATCTCCATCCACTATAAGAACGCCATACCCGTTCGCGCCTGACGTATTTCCTGAACCACATATTAATGTAGTAGCCCTAGGATGGGCACCCGTGTCAGCTGTTATATAAGTGATTTTCGGACTACTGCTTGTCCCCAAATCCGAATGTGTAGACTTATACGTTCTGCCTCCATCATAGGTTTGGAAATCGCTTCCACCCAACGCGATCAGGTTCTCGGCAAGCTGATTCACATCGAGGGTACTCGTCGACGTAGCCACGCTGGGATTGCTACCTTGACCGGTAACCGCACCATACTGGCCGCTGCTGAGCGTGCCTCCAGCACCCTTAATCTCTGTGGTCGTGCCAGCATTGTTTGTAGCGATCCCCAGGATCGACGCGGACGACCCCGCGGTCCCATCCGAATTAGTATCATTGCCGCTAATCGCAAAAGCATTGCCATTGAATGTCTGCGCCAAGTTTGCAGCTTGCCCTGGAAGATAAAGAGTCCCCGGCGGCGCCCACGTGGATCTCCCGATATAAGCCTTAACCTTTCTGTTTGAGCCACTAGGACTCGTTGCCGTGGAGGTAAGAATGACGATTTTATTGATATCGTTGGTCGCTGTCTCATTGACAACAGTTGTATCGTTCTCAACCACGACGGTGTAACTGTAACCGTTAATCGAGCCCGTAAGCGTGGGTTTATATGTCGTTCCATTGCACGTTCCAGTGGTGCCGGATGAATCCTTACAAGGAAAATTCGTTAAACCTGTACCTGTCCAAAACGAATCAAAGTCACCTCCTGCGGGGATCGCCGCCAGGGCATGCTGGATACCTGCATCGGCGGCCTGCAGGGCCACGGTTCCCCCTTTGAGATTGGCAGAAGCTTTAAGATTGAGATTGCTAAAGAGGAGACCCGCTCCAGTGATTGATAGGAGGACGACCATCATCATCAGCACTATTGCGAGGCTGAGACCGCGTTCATTATGCAAAATTGTTTTCACAAACCACCACTTCATTCTTTCTTATGAGGGTAACCCCCGATTGCGCAGATCGACATTGGACGTCACCGTGGCATTAAGCTGTTGGCCACCAAACTGCGAATCTGGGTTCTTGGACTGAACTGTTAAAGTGATCTGGACCCTCTGAATTGCAGCTAAAGTTCTTGCATTGACTTCCGGCGTCCCAGGACAAGAGGCTGAATCGGAGCCGACGGGCGCTAAAAAATTATTAGAGCAGTTCTGGGGATAGTAAGTAAAAGAGAAATTCGCGGTGCCAGTTGGCACATTACAATCTGTCAGGGGCTGCGCTGCGTTAGCGTCTTCCTTTCTCGTGATATTACCGAACCCACCTGGGCAACCGCCTATCAAAATCATAATCCATACTTATCGAGGATAGCGCAGGCCGCCTGACAAGACTGGCCGATATTCTTTAACTGACAGGCTTGCTCTGGCTGCGCAGTTGAGGACTCCATTTTCCGCAGGCCCGCGAGAGCGGCGGATATCTCGGCCTTGACCTGGCCGAAATCTCCCTTGAGACTTGCGGTCGCTTTATTGAAGTCTTCGAATACCTCCTGGTGAAAGTCTTTGGGCCTTCCCTTAAAGGGCCGCGGCCATTCTCCCTCGCCCCACTGGCGAAGAACTCTTCGAAAACGAAAGAGCGGACCGAAAAGGCGGTGGGTGATTAAAATAAAGTGTACTGCCAGGAGGAGCGCAATCACGCTGACCGCCGGAACCACTTTCTCACCCAGCGATAGGAACTCACGACTGGTCGCCACTTTCTGCGCCCAGGGCGTACTCTCGCTGGTGAACACGAGAGCCGATGGCCCCAGAATAATCGCCAGCAGAGCAAGACTGTAGATCACCAGGTAAAAGACCAGGAGGACGGCGAGGTAAATCTGCGAACGTTTGTCAACTATATACTGCCTCCTTCCAAAAAGGTTGCGCTTGTTTTCCATGGTCATCTCCCCTCCGTGACCCGACTCCTTTACTTGCCAAAAAGAGATCTGCATTGAACCCCCCTTACATCATCTCATTCCAGGCGATGATCCTGGCTTTGGTGGAAAAAGCATTCGGCCATTTATCCGTGACGGTTTTTAACGTCAGGCTGCTGTAGTCAACACTACCACCGCCAGCAACGCGTAGCTCATCAGACGAATCACTGCTCGTGCTCTCTTTAATCAAGAGGGTACCCCAGACTTTGGCAACGTCACCTCCACCGTTGCTGCCATTTATATCTGCATCGCCGAGGCATATAACCAGCCCATTGAACGTGAAGCCTCCTCTAAGCTTCATATCCCCGTCTATAATGAGCACGCCCCACCCGGTCAAAGATCCTGTCATAGTCGCGTCGCCAGTTATGTGGGTGATCTTGGGGAGGAGAGTCGTCCCCCATATGCCGCTGGAGTAATTTCCATGGTCCAACGTTTGTTTGTCTACTCCTTCCACCCCTAGTGCGATCAGATTCTGAGCCAGCTGATAGACATCGAGAATGGTGGAAGAGGTTGACACACTGGGATTGCTTCCTTGACCGGTAACCGCACCGTACTGGCTGCTACTGAGCGATCCTGAAGGCCCAACAATCTCTGTGGTTGTGCCGCTATAGGTCGTAGCAATTCCGGGAATGGGGCTTTTCGAGCCCGATCCCTCAGGTAGGCCGGGAATGGTATCCCCCCCTCTGATCCCGAAAGAGTTCCCGTTGAATGTGGCCTCGATGTAGTTAGGGTCGCCCGGAAGGTAAATAGCCCCCGGCGGGATCCACGGGAATCTCCCGATATAAGCCCTAACCTTTCTGTTTGAGCCATTAGGACCCGTTGCCGTGGAAGTAAGAATGACGGTTGTATTGATGTCGTTGGTCGCTGTCTCATTGACAACAGTTGTATCGTTCTCAACCACGGCGGTGTAACTGTACCCGTTAATCGAGCCGGTAAGCGTGGGCTTATTGCTGCTTCCATTGCAGGGGGATGCTGGGTAGCATGGAAACCCACTAACACCACCAGTCAGCAACGAATCAAAGTCACCCCCTACAGGGATCGCCGCCAGGGCATGCTGGATACCTGCATCGGCGGCCTGCATGGCTGCGGTTCCCCCCTTGAGATTGGCAGAGGCTTTAAGATTGAGACTGCTAAAGAGGAGACCCGCTCCAGTGATTGATATTAGGACGACCATCATCATCAGCACTATTGCGAGGGTGAGGCCGCGTTCATTGCGCAAAATTGTTTTCACAAACCACCACTCCATTCTTTCTTATGAGGGTAACCCCCGATTGCGCAGATCGACACTGGACGTCATCGTCGCATTAAGCTGTTGGCCACCAAACTGAGAGTCGGGATTTTTAGACTGAACTGTTAAAGTGATCTGGACCCTTTGAATGAGCGCCAGATTACCAGCAGTGACGGGTGCGGTGAGTGACGTCCCATCCTGCTTGAAATAACTTATCGTAAAACTATTGGTGACGACGTTACAGTCCGTCAACGGATTAGCAGAGCCGTTGCGGGTGATATTGCCCAAAGATCCCCCTCCCGAACAGGTCGCATCCAAGGCATAAGTGATATCTTCATCAGCATTGTCACAGGTTCCATTTGGTACTGATCCCGCCGTGGTCCCCTGAAAATCGTAAGTGAACCGGAAAGTCGTGGCCGTGGCTGTAACAACGCCGGGGGCACCGGCGCTACCACCGGCACAGTTAGCTCCACCTGTAGCGCCCTTAGGATTATTCCCTGCGTTTCTAATCTCTCGAACCATCATATCGAGGACGGACCGCGCATAATCCTGGGCATCCAGACGTTTTTCTTGTATCTTCATGGTATGAGACTGCATCCGGTAGACGCTGTAAACCCCTCCCATGATAATAGAGCTGAGCAGCATGGCGACCAAAAGCTCAGCCAAGGTAAATCCGGCGTGAGCCCTGTGATGTCTAGCGTTCAACGTTGAACCCTGAAACCTGAGCCGCTTTCTGCTTAGCATTGACCTTTGCCTTCCCAATACTCGCTCTTCACTATCTCCAACCGACTGCCAGTTATTGTTTGACTGCCGAAGAGATCACTACACTGCGCTGGGCATAATCTCTCCAGTTCACAGTTACGGCAATGCAGCTCAGGCCGCTGACATTGGGGCAGTTATTAACGCCTCCTGCATCCACGGTCCAAGAGCGGGTAAAGGTCACCCCTGAGACGGTTTGAGTTTCTGAACTCGCAGTGATAGTGCCCGACGTCCTGCTTTTGAGCTCCTCGAGTCTGTCCTGAGCTAGATTGGTCGCAATCGTGATATAAAGACTCGTCTGATTTGCCCGCACTACTGTGGTCGCACCTATGGCAAGCCCAAGAATAGCAACGCCGAAGATAACCATTGCCATCAAAGCCTCGATGACAGTAAAACCACTAGCGGCGCCGTTACTCTTTGAAAGTGCTTTTTCAATCAATCGCATTTGGCTTCTTGCCCGCTAAGGAATCGATACCCGTCCGACAACGGAAATCTGCACGCTTTTTGTCTCACTGTTGCTGTTCTGCAAGGTGATCGTACCGGACGCGCTCGCGGTTCCGCGCGGTTGAAATTCGGAGGTGGCGCCGAGTGGTGTAGCCGTAATCCCCTCAGGCAAGCTAAAGGGACCACTCTCATTTTCCGTTGACCCTATGGTCCCGTCATTGTTCTGGTCGGATTGCACCGTATACGAACTGGAGCTAACGAAATTGAGCCGAAACTTTCTATTCTGTGCAATGGCCTTCATCCGCGCCACCTGTAGATCTTTAGCGACTTGTCGCGTGCCATCGGACAGCCTAAACCCGGGAAGCACAGCGACCAAATTAGGAATGGCGATAGCCATCATGATCATTCCCACCCCGAGAACCAGGACGATCTCGATAATAGTAAAACCAGCCGGCTTTGAGCTAAAGTAGCCTGACATTTTCATGGAACCCACCAATCCGCGGAGGGTTGTGAGCCAAAAACATGCCAGATCCGTTTTGCCAGGCCTAAAGCTACCTAACTAGATGTATATTTGGGCTTTTCTTGATTTAGGGCTTTACTGCCAGCAGTAATTTTGGTGAGGCTAGATGACAAAAAGCGTTAAACTGACACAAAAATGAAATAGGAAAGAGATTATGAGTTTATCCCGGAGGGAGGTAAAGGCGGATCAAATCCTTGCCGAAAAATAAGTAAAGAAGGGCTCCCAGACAGAGAAAGGGGGCGAAGGGCAGTGCATATTTGCGACCGACGCCTTTGATGGCCATTGCCGTGAGGCCGATCACCGATCCGCCCAAAGAGGAGAAAAATAACGTCAGCGGGATCGACGGCCAGCCAAGAAAGGCGCCGATCATTGCGAGTAATTTGATGTCTCCACCACCCATCCCTTCGACACCCGTGAAGGCCTCGTACGCCCACGCGAGCGCTAAAAGAAATCCTCCGCCGACTAATATCCCGATTAGAGAACTAAGTGGTGACGGCACCAGCTCGAACGGATCGCTTACTATGAAACGACCGATCAGCGAAAAAATAAGCCCTACGACAATTCCCGGTAGACTGATCACATCGGGGACAATCCTCACCTCCAGGTCGATGAAAGAAATTACGATGAGCGCAGCAACGAAAACGAAACTGGCGGCAAAGGCTATACCGAAACCGAACTCGTAGTAAAGCGCGACCGCAAGCGACGCCATCAGTAGCTCGACGACAAAATAACGAGGCGAAATCCGCTCGGCACAAAAACGACACCGGCCTCTTAAGAATAGATAGCTGAGCAGCGGAATGTTGTCGTAGAAAGCGATTGCTGCTTTGCACTTTGGACAGCGCGAAGGAGGATGAACAACTGACTCGCCGTTCGGAATTCGGATGATGCAGACGTTGAGGAAACTGCCAACGATAGCGCCCCGCGACCTTGCGTCTGGTCGAAGAAAACGGCGAAACAAGGGGGATGGGCCGGAAAGACAGGGTGTCACTTCGATCATCCTACATAAGGCATCAACGACTAGAACCATCGATGTGACGCCGGGAATATTCCACTTGCTCCGTGGTCGTGCGAACGACCCGCTAATCCGATTTTGGCTCCTGAGAGGAGGAATTTTTCCTCCAGTTTATCTATAGAGCCAGTCATAGAACATACGCCGATAGCGGTATGCAGGACTCTTCTGGTAGCAATGCCGGATTAGCGCGCGGAGCCGTTTTCCGGCTTGGAACCAAAAAGATCCCCTATGCCTGGGAAGAGCGCGGTAAGGAGGAACGAAATTCCTATCCATTCTTCTCGCTCCTCGTGGAAGCAGAAGGCCATCCTCTACACGGTTTTCCACCTGATATATAAGCGAAGGCCTCACGTGGCCAAAGGCGACCTCCTGTTTGACGAAGTCCATGGAAATAGCCCCCGCGTCGATCGCCTCGATGAGATCCCCGGTCCACAAATAACCCAGAGGGTTCTCTTTTGACACCCAGGGTTGGGTACTCATATCGGTATAGTGAAGCACGGCAGTTTCTCGCTCGGAAAATCGTTCTAGCGCATTCCACGCAGGGTCAATATCCCCGCGGATGTTTTTTACGATGGACATCCCATACACAAGCTCTTCGTATGTCAGTTGATCTTCATCAAGTGCCCGCACGATTTCGCGGAGGTCCCAGTGAAGGTTATCGCAGTTTAAAACCATGACACTAAACTGAGGACGCCGACCGCTATCCTTAGGCTCGGAGACTACTAGCAAGTCTGCTCCCATAAACGGCAGCGTCCACAAAGCTCTCATGTCCCTGAATACCTGCATATCGGAGTCCAGGTAAATGGCCCTGCCCCGATACCCGGTCAGAGCCGGAATAAGAAACCGCTGAAAAGAGAAAGGCGTGCGCGGCTGATTTTTCGCATCTCTGGGAAGCGGAATTTCGAATCCCGATTGATACAGGGGAGATACTTCGACGCTCATGCTCGCGTGCTTGCGGATCGAATATTCGAGAACTTTCACCGGAAGCATCTCAGCTTCCGTAGCTCCGACATAGACCCGGATCGGGGACTCTATATCCAGCGGTGCATAATCAATTCCGGTTGAGGCAATGGTCCTGGCGATCTCCTCGAATTGCCGATCAAAGCTCGAACGGCGATTAGAAAGCAGCGTTCTATCTTTCAGATCCGTGAATTCTTCGCTGTAAGCAGCTCCCCCGTCCACGCCCAGAGACCGTACCGTTCGCACGCCCGCCTGGGCGAGTAAGTTGAGCGCGGCTACCGCACTAAAAAATTTTACCCGGACTACCGGCGAATCGCCGTGCTGCCGCCGCGCCCTGCTATGGTTGTACCATAACAGCCGCTGCTCTCGGTCCAAGTGGCGCAGCACGGGGTGAGCTTGGGCCAGCTCTCCAAGGTTGTGCGGCCCTGGTCGATTTCGAACGTGCGGCATCCAAGGAAGAACCAAGAACTCGGCATTCAGAAGAATGACGTCCCCGCAGTCGTTGACGACATCCAAATCAATCACGTGAGCAACTCTCACTGGAAGCTCACGCACGGCGTGGTTCAGTGACATCCTGTGGTACTGATCTAGGTCAAATTGGGTCCGCTTGGAAAAGCTCGGTCCCTTACCCAAGATCAACCACGGTTTAAGCTGATTGACGCTATCGGATTGAAACCATTCAAAGAAGCTTTTCATAACGCTGTGCTTGGGCTCTCAGCCGACCGAAGAGGTCGTGCCATCGATCGGCGATGCGAGCGAGGGTCCAGTCTTGAGCAATGATCGCTCGACCGATCTCAACATGACGCCCACGCAGATCTGGATTTGACAAATAGGTCTCCAAGCCGGTTTCCCAGGCATCCAAGTAACACGCTTCGCCGAAGGCAAGATAACTAGGGATCGAATCCGCCACCACGGCAAGGCCCATATGTAAGGACAATGCCACACGATTGTTGCTTTTGCAGCGCGTGAATGGGTTTACCGAAATAGGAATCACGGCTACAGCATGTGCACGCAATGCAGGAAAGAAGGTCTCCGGGTGCCAAGCAAGGTAACGGGTCGAAATAGACCAGGGTTCAATGGCCTTGTGATATCTCTTTCTGGAATTGCTAATCACCGTTAGCGTGAGCGGGTATCGCCGGTTCATCTTCTCTAGCAACGGACGTATGCTCAGTAAGTCTAGCATCCCGCCTTCAGCATAAGGACTTCCATGGTGTCCGAACCAAACTATAGGGATGATTCCTCTTTCCCGGTCTTCTCCTAATTCTTCTAAGAGCCGGCTCAATTTCCGCTCGTGGTACCATCGCTGCCAGACGGGCGCGACCCAGCCCCTGATTTCGGTTTCAACAGCGTCGCCAATGACGGTCACATGCCGGCCGTCTGAAAGTTCCTCCACCATGACCTCCGCCAAGGCCTCTGTGGATGCAACGAGCTCATTGGCGGTTGCCATCATTCGCCGCAGCCGCTCTGCCGCTTGTTTCCAATAAGACAACCCTCTCGGATTATAAAAGTGATTGTCGCAAAGGTCGAAGACAACTCGAATACCCTGTTTTTGCAGGCCCGTGGCTTCTCGATAACTCAAATCATCATAGGCCTTGGAATAAATGACAGCCGCGTAGCGATCGACGTGATTCGGGTTGAAGGTTTCTACCGAATAGCCGCGCGATCGAAGTTCCGAAAGCGGCTCCAAACATCGCAGTCGGGAGCTCGCCACTCTGACGTTAGTGGATATGGGTTTCCAACCAATCCAGCAGCCACCCATCGTTAAATCCGCGTCGCCCATGCTGTCATACGGCCGCTAGCGCGCAGTGTCCCGAGAAGCTTTGCCAGGAATAGGCGAAGGTAGCGCTGCCGCCGGCCCTGCACGACATCCAGCAGATAGGCGTCTGCGCGATCCCAACCGTGGTCGACGCAACAGTAGCGGAGACTGTGCAACAGATTGTTGGGATTGTGGTGCCAAAATAGTCGCTTCAGCGCCCAGCCCCCTCGTGAGAGAACCTCTCTCAGCGTCTGGGGCGTGTAGTGATAGAGGTGAGTCGGCAACTGCAAGGCATACCATCTGTCCCTAAAGACCCTAAACTCCCACGATGCTGCGTCTGGCATGGAGAGCGCCAGCCAACCTCCCACTTTGGACCAATCATGAAGCCTCTGGAGAGCGCCAACGGGACTGTGGAGGTGCTCAAACACGTGCCAACCTACGATAAGGTCGTACGGTTCTTTGGGATCAGGCGCGGCTTCTAAAGTTCCCGTGCGGACGAGATATCCTAGAGAGCGTGCGGCTTTGGCAGCCTTCGCGGAGAACTCCAATCCCTCCACCTGCCATCCCAGGCAGGCCATCTGGTGGAGAAAGTCGCCGGAAGCGCAACCGATCTCTAACATTCGACCCGGTGGTAGCTGAGGGGTCTTTCTTGTGTCCGTGTCGAGAAGCTTAAGGAAACGCTTTTTGCGCGTCGGAGGCCCCTTGGAAGGGTTTACCTTCGTGCTCTCATAGGGTCCATAATCCTCCGGGTAGTAAGACTCCATAGCGTCCAATGTCGGCCTGGGATTGGTTCGCATCAAGCCACAAGTGCGGCACCTCACTATGCGAAAATTGCCCGGTAGCGCGTGCAAACGGTCCCTTCCCAGCAAAATTTCTTCATCATTGGGAGGGCAACCGAGCGCGCACGGCACTGACTCGAGCCATGCCATGTCCGTCACCGCCTTCATGAGGCGTCCTTGAAAGATCTTTTGGAAAGAATAGCGTTCACCTTGCTAAGGAATAAAAAGCTCATCCCGTTCAAGAGGTCACCGTGAACAAGCGCAATGCCAGCCTGCTTCCTGTATATGTTCGCTAGCGCCTCTCGCTTTAAACTTTTAGGGGTGTACTTTTCTATGACTTCTTTTTTGAGAGCTATCTGTCTTGCGAAATTCTTATGGAGGTTATCATCGTGAAGTCTGTAGTATGCCAAATCTTCATCAATGTAGGCGAAATGGCCCGCCTTAATCAGAGACTGGAAGAAGCGAATATTCAATACCCAATCGTCCGCCAATACTTGTTCATCGTTGCCACCACATTCGAGCAAGAATTCTTTTCTGACTAGAGCAGTCTGGAGATAAAATGGACTGCTGTGGGTGTAAAGATATCTAAGGACTCGATCGGCATCCTGGGAAAGCAATCCCTTGACGTCGTCGCTGTGTAGACGGGCTGTTAGGTCCCGCCCTCTAAAGCTCCAGCCGTTGCCGTAAACGACCATTAGATGTAGATCTCGCTTGAACAGATCCACTTGGGATTTGAACCGGTCGGGCGCATACTTGTCGTCCGATGCCAGGAAAGCGATCAAATCGCCCCGCGCTAGGCCCACCGCCCGATTCTGCGTCCGGTTGGGTCCCTGATTTTCCTTGTTGCAGTAAATCGTCATTCCTATCGGCGATCTTTTCTCTAATTCCTTTAAGATTGCGAGCGTTGCATCTGTAGATGCGTCATCAACGATGACTAGCTCGAGGTTCGGATAACTTTGATCCCAGACGCTCTTTACAGATTCCTCGATGTACCGCTCGTAGTTATACGATGCCATGACTACACTGATCTGGGATTCCTTACTCACGATGGAACCTCCCTCTGGGTTAGGGCATATTGGCTCCGCCATCTACTTTCTACGTAAACGGCCATCGAGAAGTTGGTTAAAAATCCCATACTGTAAACGAAGGCTGTGGACCATGCGGCGGCGATCATCCCGTAGCGTGGAATAAACAACGCATTGAGAAAAATATTGACGGCGCCGGAGACCAAAGTGAGAAGTGCGGTCTGTAAAAAAAATCCGCGCCCGAGCCACTGGTTTGCCATCCCATAAGACATGGAGACTCCGACAACGCTAATAAGGAGAGTCCTTAGGACATCCACGGACGGGAGAAACCTTTCTCCCGCAATTAGAGTGACTAGCCAGGGAGAAAGGAAATAAATTGAAAGAATCACCACGATCATAATGCCCATCAATCGAGCAAGGATCCGCTTCTGGTCAGGCCATATTTGATCCGGCCCGGATTCAGCGGTCATCTCATAAAGTACTCGGTGGAGGGCTTGCGGGAGAATGACTACCGTCGCAATCATCTGTGATGCAAACTGATACCAGCCTACTTCCTCAGTGCTTGAATAATAGTTGATCATCAAAGTATTCACGACCGTGAGCAAAACTCCTCCCACAGCATTCAGATGCAGCTTCAACCCGTCTTTTATAAGCGCGCGGATGACTTTTGCCTGAATGGCAATTTTCCCCCCTGCCAGCGCCCAGAGTTTGGTGATTCCAATGCACGAGATGATAGCGGTTGTCATCAACGTAGCTATAAGGGCGCCTTCTACCCCACTATCCAACACAACTAAGGCAACCACGATGAATAGGAATCCGATAGAAGAGGCAAAGACCTGGGCGCGATTGTAGAAATTAAGGTTCCCGCTTGAAATTAATAGATGTAATCCATAGCTCTGCCAGATAAGAAAAGGCACTGATAGAAATCCCAGGTGCAGGGCCCAGACTGGCAGCTTTCCGTAGAGATCCTCTTTAAAGTAGCCGATGCCGGCAGCCACAAACCAAATTAAAACTGTCAAAAAAAGCGTTAGGAACAGCAGCGCGCCAAAAAGCGGCTCTAGCCATGCCTTTCCGCGTTGCTTTGCCGCATGATGGACTACGACCTGCCCTAAGCTGAGAGAACCAAGGGTCGCAAAGAGGCTAGCCCAAGCCATCACTCCGGCCACCAGGCCTCGCCCGTCCGGCCCCAGAATCCGAGCCGTCACCGCTAGCGAGGCTAGTCCCACTAGCAATGAATAGACCCTGGCGCTGCTGGTCCCAATAATTTTCCGCCATATCTCGTTCATGAAAGAGCCGAGATGAGTTTGGAAGTTATGTATTCGGCACCTTCTACCGACAGGTGTGGGCCGATGGGCAAACTCAGAGCCCTTTTCGCTAGGCGCTCTGCAATGGGAAAGTCTCCTTCGCGATAACCGAGACATCCATAAGACTGCTGTAAGTGTGGCGGAATGGGATAGTGAATAGAGGTGAAGATTCCAGCCTGATCCAGCTGTTTCTGAATTAAAGTTCGGCTTGGGTGCTGGACAACGAACAGGTGCCACACGGGCTTTGCCCAAGCAAGCGAATAGGGCAATATTAACTCCTCCCGCGTTCCCGCCAGCGCTTGGAGGTAATAGCCCGCCAGCTGTTCCCGGCGACGGTTCCAAGCATCGAGATGGCGCAGCTTGACACGGAGCTGGGCTGCTTGCAATTCATCTAGACGGCTGTTCAGCCCCTGGCTATCATGGAGATATTTGGCGCTGGAGCCATAATTCCGTAAGCTCCTGATTTTGTCGGCAAGATCTTCGTCATTTGTAGTGACAGCTCCGCCGTCGCCGTAAGCGCCAAGATTTTTTGCCGGGTAAAAGCTAAAAGCTGCGGCATCCGCTAACGAGCCAACTTTCCGGTTTTTGTAGGCGGCCCCATGGGCTTGGGCGGCATCCTCGATCACCTTGATCCCATATTTTTTGGTCACCGTGCTGATCTGATCCATATCGGCAGGCTGACCGTAGAGATGGACAGCAATAATCGCCTTGGTGCGCGGCGTGACCGCAGACTCAATGAGATCGGAATTGATGTTATAGGTACGCTCATCTGGCTCCACCGGCACCGGGGTCGCCCCCGCATAGCTCACCGCCAACCACGTTGCGATAAACGTATGGGACGGCACGATGACTTCATCTCCCGCGCCAATACCGTAACCGCGGAGAATCAAATGGAGCGCGTCCAGACCATTCCCCACTCCAATGCAATAGTTAGCATCGCAATAAGCAGCGAATTCTTCCTCGAAGGCTTGAAGCTCGCGATCCAGAATATATCGCCCCGATTCGATCACCCGCTGGTATGCCGCGTCCAATTCATCTTTAATTTCCAGATAAGCGGCTTTGAGATCGAGAAACGCAACCTTCACGGATTTGTCCTTGCAGCAGCAATAAAAACATCATAATTTCGAATGTAATCGGACTCGTCATAAGGAGCAGACGCCAAGGCTAGGCAGACCGCGCCAGAGGAAAAGTTGTTGATCTCGCGCCACACCATCGGACAGAGATAGAGGCCGTAATAGGAGCGATTCATGTGGTAACTCTTGCGCTGATAGCCATCATCCAAGAGGATATCGAAACTTCCGGACATCGCGATAATAAGCTGATGCAATGCCTTATGAGCATGCCCTCCACGCTCCGCGCCACCTGGGACATCATACAAATAATAAACCCGCTTGATCTCGAACGGGATGTGCCTTCCGCCCTCAATGAACGTAAGGTTGCCGCTCGGATTACTAATCTTCGGGACATCTACGAGCCGACACTTCTCGATGCTCATTTACCTCCCTATTGTCCCAACCTGAACTCATAGAATTCATGGACTACTCCGCCACCGCCGAACTCTGATTTGAATTGGTATAGTGGTGCGTTAAGATACCTTCCGTCTTCCTCGTTGCTGATCCCAAAGTCGAAATAACGCACGCCGCGTGCCTGAGCCGCTCTGATGCAATGCTCAAACACTGCATCAAGGGCACCGGTCTCGTGGCCTTTGACACTCGAAGTGGTGTACTGAGTATGCGCAACCTGGGAGGTAGAAAATAAAACGACCCCCGCCACAACCTCCGAACGCAACAGCGCAACCACAAATTCAATATTCTTCGGAAAAGACGAATGCAAGTAGAGAATCTCGCTCAAAGAGTGGACCGGCCTCGCGTTATATTTTTTTCCAAGGTTGTCTTCCAGCACCTGCCATAGCTGGCCCGCGAACTGAGAGCCTCGCTCTATTTCAATGCCGCTTTTCAAAGCCTTTTTGAGTCCTCTTTTGCGCCTCTGGCTTGGGTCCTGTCGGCCGGCTAGATCGATGGCACAGGAGAGATCGCAGCGGTAGCGCACCGCCCCGAGACGATAGAGCGCATACAAATCATCCGCGGATGGAACCTGGTGATAAACATAAGGGATTGCCTTGTACCGGAGTGATTCGAAACCTCTATCCGCATAATGATGCATCACGGCCTGAAGCACGTGAAGAACCTTCTCTCCGCGCAGTTCGCGCCCATGGATGAGACCGCCATAGGTGATTCCAGGATGGCTGATCACCCGCTTCCGATCTGTCGGGTCCACCGCTGCCGGAAACAGGCCGACGAGGCTGTTTTCTTCATTCTCAATCACCAAGGAGACATCCTGGAAACGGTCACGATGATAGGAGAGAAAGCGCCGGCTATGAAGGAAAGTTGCCATTGGAGCCTGCGCGACAAATTCATCCCACAGCTCGGCATACTCCTCGGAATAGTCGGACACCTTCATAGACGTCACAAACTTGAGTCAGGGGAACCTCTCATTAGCTTAAAATAGCAACTCCAAATCCCGATTCTCCGTAATTATTGCCGTTATAAAACATGTAGGTGCCGTACTCCGTCTTTTGAACGCACGCAAAGCAAATCATTTGTGAGTCCCAGCCTCTATCGGAAACATCAATACCAACCTCTCCATCCTTTCGGAGCCAGCTTCTGCCATCTTGGGATTCAGCATAGCCAAGGCGATATCCCCTGCTGATGGTGCGGATGGAATACCACATTCGATAAAGGCCATCTTCTTCAATCACGAACGGCCTTCCGAGACCGAATTCATCCTCACTAGCAGGTCTCAGACAGACAGCGCCGTTTTTTCCCCAGCTTATGCCATCATCTGACTCCAAGTTTCGTATGTCATATCTCGGAACTGCCTTACCATGAACGCGGATCCACCCATTGCTCGCTACGTACCACATTCTCCAGATTCCATCGTTCCTATGAACATGTGCGGCACTTCGTACGAAAGGCTCCTCGTTGCTCCGTTCCACGATGGGAACCCGGGAATATCTCTCAAAGCTCTCTCCGCCGTCCCCACTCACCGCGAGGCCTGTAAAAAGAAAATACCGTACCTTCACCCCAAGCTGCCAACCAACGTAGTAGAGATACAGCTTCCGTTGGTACGGAAGAACCGATATGGGCGTCACTCCACTGTCATCGAAGGTGCCAGGCTCGCCCACTTCCAAGACGGGGCGACTTGAAACTTTCAAGATATCGAGTGGATCTCTGGCGTCGAGATCGACGTAGCCTATTCTTCCCACCTTCGCGCGATCAAGAAGGGACACATACACTCGGATACGGTCCTCGCTCAGCATTATGGATGTGGGGATATAGGCGTGGGAGCGTGCCCAGTCCCACTGTCCATCCGCGCAATAGACCAGTCCGAGCTTTTTCCAAATCACGTCAAATCCTTAATTTTGAAAAAGCGGTGGGTGGAAACCTTCCCCGGCTCAACCTGCGCAGGTCGGTAGAACTCGCCTTGTGACGTGTCTCTCGTTATCGTTACCCCGGGTCCGATCCAGCAATCCGTCGCAATCTTTACATTGTTGATGATGGTTGAGTTAACGCCCAGAAAGCAGTTTTCGCCGATCTCCACGAAGCCGGAGACGACGACATGAGAAGAAATGAAACAATTATCCCGGATCACAGAGTGGTGGCCGATATGGTTCCCGCTCCACAAAACTACGTTATCTCCTAATCGCACGAACGGTTGAACGACATTTCCTTCGAAAATGAAGCAATGCTCGCCGACTTGAACATTGCGCCAGACAAACGCCTTGCTGCTAACGTAACTTGCGAGAGAGAATCCCTTCGTCCTTGACTGGGCGCAGAGTCTGGCTCTCAAGCGATTCAATTGTGTGTACACGACGGCTACGAATAGGTGATGCTCGCGAGGGTGGAACGCCTGCTGCACTGACTCAAAGGGAACCACGGGCAATCCAAACAGACTGTTTTTCTTGAGAAAATCCTTCTCCACGCTAAACCCGACCACCTCGTAGTCTGAGTCCCACGTAAAATACTCGTAGGCGACCTCGGCAAAGGCACTATCGCCCACGATCACCAACTTGCGATTCTTCTCCATGGCGCGCTAAGGTTTCCTTATCAAAAGATCTTCACGCCTGTTAGCCATCGGCAGGTCCTCTTTTTGGGGAAGCACATAAGCATCAAAACCGGCATTTCTCGCCCTTGCCAGCAACGCAAGAACGACTGCGTCGTCGATGTGATGGCGTTCAAGGGTATTGAATTTGGCCTCGGGAATTTCCTTCGTTCCAGTAAATTCCTGATGGAATCTGATGCCCGCAGCGCTGCTGAAAAAACGTTTCCTCTTGGAGACGTTGGGAATATCCCCAATTAACATTTGCCCACTATCGGACAATAACTCCAGAGATGTATCGAGAAAATCCCAGAGATTCGATTCCACAAAGACATAATGCGCCACGCTGTAAGTTAAGATCACGTCGATCTTCCTTCGGTAACGCTTCAACAGTCCCTCACAGTAAGGATAAAATCCGGCAACCTTCCTGACAAAGCGCTCACCTGGCAATCGGGACAGCATCTCTTCGGAATCCACCAGAATTAAGGTGTGATGATTTCTCCGGCATAAATCGATGAGCATCGTAGGTAACTCGCTACAGCCAGGTCCGATATCGAGAACGACCTTTTTCTTGCCGAGCAAAGACGGGAGCTTCCCGACAATATCTCGGAAAATAAATTTTTCTTTCCCTTTGCGGTAGGAATCGGGAAAGCCTATCTTCTCGTAACCGCTGAGCGAATCATCTTGCGCCATCCTTTTAAAGTCCTCGAAGGAAAGGTTCGCGAATCTCTTATACTGTTCCCTCGATACGCTACGCTTCATATTCTTTGTATTCTAATAGATATGTTCCGAAGCCGGAAAAGAGAATGCGGAACGGTTCTCGGAAACGCAATAAACTAAGAATGTAAGCATCATCCTTAATGCGATTTGCCTGGATCTGACGACGGCGTCGGCGCATCTCCGGGACATGACCCCACACGTCTTTCAAGGCTTTGAAGTAAATAGCGAGATGTCCGTTTAGGATCGCTCTTAGAAGGCAGAACCCTTCGAACAAAAGAATCAATGGCAGACAAAGGATAAGAAGTTTGGCTGGAAGGTTTTTTATCAGGACAAAATATTTGTTCCTTTGATTCAAGTAAAACCGCAGACCCGTTACCCTGGAGGAAGTCATACGGGATTTATGATAGACGATCGCCCTCGGCACGAAAAGGCACCGGTAACCCAGAAGCTGGGCGCGAAAACCCAGATCGACATCTTCCTGATAGGCGAAGAAAGCTTCATCAAAGAGACCGACTTTTTGAAATAGCTCCCTGCGATAGAGGGCGGCCGCTCCGCAAGCGCTGAACACGTATTGAGGCTCGTTGAAGAGATCCCCATCCCCCTGTGCCAACCGCCTCTGATAGGGAACTCCAAAAAAGCTGAACTCGTCACCGGCGCTATTGACCGTCTTAGGGTCGGAAAAGAATAATATCTTCGAAGCTGCAGACCCCGCGCTAGGGTCGGCGTCGAGGGCCGCCACGAGCTCTTTGAGCCATAGCGGATCAACTTCAGTGTCGTTGTTGAGGAGGCCGATATAGGGCGAATCCGACGCGGCAATCCCAGCGTTGGCGGCGACACTAAAGCCGCGATTTTCTTTAAAACGAATGATCGTTACCTGAGGAAAATTTTTCTCAACCAGAGAGACCGATCCGTCATTCGATCCGTTATCGACTACGATGGTTTCAAAATCGTCGAATTCTTGCCGGTAGAGAGAATCGAGGCAGGGCCCGAGCAGTTCCTTGCCGTTCCAATTGGGTATGATGACGCTCACCCGCTTCACTGCCCCTCCATCTGCTTTCGACTGACTGTTTTTTCAATGAGATCAGCTAAACTCGAGCCAAGAACTTTGGGCCTGCACTCATTCTGAAACAACTTTCTTCCCTCCGTACCGATCCGCCGCCGCAAAAGGGGGTCTCTTTGGAGGCGGAGAATTGCATCGACAAGGGCACGGCTGCTTCCCATCTCACATAGAATCGCGTTTTTCCCGTCTTCCAACAGTTCCCGTGCTGCCATCGAATCGCCCGTGATGAGCGGCTTCCCCATTGCGAGCGCGAGAAAGGCTTTTCCAGGTATGACCCTCTTGGCCTTGCACGATGTCCCAAAGACACCCAGACAAACATCAGCATCCCCTATCTTAGCCCGGAGCTCCTGGGGCGGCATCCAAGGATAGAACTTTACGCGTTCCGGATTTGAATTGCTTAGGAGGTCCTTGAGGACCGGGTCCTCGAGATGGTTTTCTCCAATCAGCCAGAACTCTATCTCTTCTCTGTCCAAGAGTCGCGCCGCTTGCAAAATGATCGGGACACCGTGAAGAGGCACATAGTTCCCGACGTAGAGAACACGAAAAGGTGGGGGGCATGGAGGCTCGGGATAGGGCGCAAACACGCCCTCATCTGCGCCCATATAGAGCCAACGGACCTTCTCCTTAGCAAGCCCGAACTCCTGGCAAAAAAAATTTCTTTGCGCCTTCGTGTCCACAAGCACCAGCGTCGCCAGCCGGCAGGCACTCCAGTCCACAAAATGACAAAGCCGGGCTAACCAAGAGTTCTTTGGCGCAAGTTCCCAATCTGAAATGGCCGTATCGTACAGCGAAAAAAAAGCGTCGAAGATTATCGGCTTTCGCTTCAACTTTGCAAACGGCGCCAAGAAAAAGACATCAATGTGTCCCCAATAGCCGACCACGACAGCATCATGCTCGCCTAAAAAAAGGTAGCGATAGATGAGCGTTGAATAAGCGACCAAGGCTCTACTGAGAAAACGAAGCTTGATTACGAATCCCGAGAGCAGGGTCAATTTGTTGTATCGAAAGCCCTCCTTCCACAAGGCGAAATGACACTCGACCACTTCAATACCGTTTTGCCGCAGGCCGGAGATCAGCACAGCGTTGCGCGGATATTGCCTTTCAAACGTTCCCCAGTAGCAGACTTTCATAAGATCCGCATCAAGAGGCTACTTCTCCAGGTCATTACGAACCGGGCGTTGTTCCATCCTCAACAACGCAATCTGTTCGGAAACCAGACCCAACATGAAGATAATGACGGCTGTGGTTAGAAGAAAAACCGACATGTTGGTGAAGCGATGCTCTGTAATGTAAGTGAAAATGTAATAGCCGACACCAGTAAAAAAGAAAAAGGCGCTCACAGGCACAAAGACACGAAACGGCGCGAATAGCGTGGCAATCTTGGTGATGATCAGCAGAAAGCGAATACCGTCCGACACCAAACTAATCTTGCTCTGACCCGCTCGATAGAGCGATTGAATCGGCACATACCTCACCGTGAGCCCCGAACGTAGATAGGCCAGCGTCAATGTCGTCGGGTAGGAAAAAGTGTTGGGTAAAAGATCAATAAAGCGCAACGCGTCTAGACGCGAGATGACTCGAAAGCCGGAGGTCAGGTCTTTCACCGGAAATCGAGTGACGTACGATGCCAGCAGATTATAGACGCCATTCGCCGCGTAACGATGGATCCTCAGTTTCGACCCTTTGCCGCGGGCGCCGACGACCATATGGTAGCGATCGGACTCTTCGAGCAGTTTGGGAACGTCTTCGGGTCGATGTTGTCCGTCGCCATCCATAAGGATCAGGAGCCTTCCACGAGCGGCCCTGATGCCGCTCTTAATCGCCGCGCCATTGCCGATATTGTAGGGATGGCGGATAACATTCGCGCCCGCTCTCATCGCGATCTCTGCGCTGCCGTCCGTCGAGCCGTCATCGACAATGATAATTTCTAGGTCGGCGAGCTCCAGCGCGCGAATTTTTTTTAATAGCTGCGGCAGATTCTCCGCTTCATTAAAGACGGGAATGACGATGGAAAATTGATGATCAGCCATGGAGTTGATAAAGAGAGTAGCCCTGGTCTCGAAACAGCAGCTGAAGTCGCCGGGACGCGAAGTCCTGCAATCGCGAGCGCTGGGCAGGAGTGAGATTATGATTCAAGAACTCGCCTAGGAGATCCTCGCGGACCATGAGATGTGTGATGCCTTGGCTCGTCAGAGCTGTTCCGATTTGGGTGGAATCCCTCGCCGATTGAACGGCGCCGAGAAGAAATCCGGGAAGCTCTCCTCCATCGTGGAAATAGTCTCGCTCGCAATAATACGCTCTTCGTCCGACAAAGAGAAGATAAATTTTTGCCGACGGCGGGAGCTTGCGATTGATAAATTGAAAAGTTGAGTAACCCGGCAAGGTACGGGTTAAGTAATCGTCCCGACTTTCCCGCCCTGACAGGTAACCGAGCGGCGAGACGGATTCCGAATAGCGCCAAAGATAGGCGCCATGAAAGATCGCAAACGCCGACAGCCCAACGAACAACCATACCGGCCGCTTCATACGCAAGTAAACGTTGAAGATTCCATAAACCAGCAACACCACCAACGGCGGCACTATGGGCAGGATGTAGCGAATGCGCAGGTCGACGAGAAATATTGCATAGGCAAGGAACAGAGCTGCAAAGCTGATGAAATAGCGCTTCTCTTCGTTCCATTTACCCTTGAACGCCCAAGGGAGAAGAAGGATCAAAACCGGGCTCAAGACGCCGTCAAAATATTGCGGGTTGTCGTCCTGACCTGAGAAAAAAACGCGCAAAGGCAGCGCCGCCATCTGCCACCAGCTTTCGCCATAGAGTAGCTCACGCTTCACAAAGATGCTGAAGCCGACAAAACTCGCCGAAGCGGTGGCTCCCGGCGCGGTCTGGCTGGTGAAGAAACCGCCCATAAGCGGAAAAAAGGGGTTGCCGGTTTGGAGCCAGTTTTTCACCAGCCAGGATAGAAAAGGTAATGATCCGAGCACGGCGAAAAGAGTCGCCTCGGAAATCCACGTGCCGACACCTCTTTTCGGCTCGCTCGCCAGGGCTAGCGCAAACAGAAAAACCAACAGCAACCAGACGACCAGGCCGTTCGGCTTTACAGCGACGGCAAACCCCGCGGAGACAGCTGCCAAGCACAGCCACTGCTTGGAGTTTTTCTCCTCGCGCCAGCGGAGAATACAGAGCAAAGCCGCGGTGGAGTAAAAAGTAACTCCAAGATCGACATACGCCCAATGGCTCAGCCGCAGCACCACCGGGGTCGAGATAAAGAAGAAAAACCCCAGAAGACCATAGATGGCATTCATGCGACGCGACAAATAGGCATGCAGCGAGAGGCCGGTCAAAAATCCGAACAGACCGTGGATCAATTTCGGCACAGCGTCGTAGCCCCAGTACACCCATGGCGTGTAAAGCATTTCGAGAAGCATGGGATAATAAGAATAGGGCGCGATGGGAACCTCTATGATACGCCCGGCACGAGCATAGAGCCGTGGAATAGCGAGGTGGTGCGTGAGCTCGTCCCGCGCGATGGGCGGAACGAGACCGAGGACAACTTCAGTGGTTAGAATCGTTGCGATTGCGATCCAGATGCCACGCCCGACCCAATTCGTTTCTCGCGGAATTTTTATAAAGGCGTAAAAGAAAAACAGTAACGCGGCGAACAGACTTGCGGCGACGAAAAGATTGAGTAATGGGTCGCGTACGTAGCCGGCCAACCCGCCGAAAAAGTATACCGTCCCAACGGCACCCAGCAGACACCCAACTAGACAGGTGTGAAACAACAAGATTGAGAAGCGCTGCTCCGGCATCACGCCCACCCGTGGACCCGCTTGAACCGCTTCCCCAATCACCGGAGACATGCAGATTTTGAAACAGTTGTAGGCTAAAAAATTAGAGCGCGCACGAATGAGTTAAGGGCTTCATTCGTGCCAATTTGACGGCGTCCGTCCCATTGCTCATGGATAGCGGAGGGCGACTCAAGGTCAGCCTTCCTTTTCAATAACGGCGACTACGGAGTTAAACCGGACGGTATCTCCTTCTTGCGCCTTGACCTCTTTCAAAAGACCGTCGTCGGGAATTCGATCTCAATTTTTATTTTATCGGTCTCCACCTCTACCAAGCCGTCCCGTCTTTTACCTGTGCGCCTGGCTTCTTCAGCCAACGAAGTATCGTCATGCCAAACGTGGGATGACCACTTCCTTGTTCATCGGGGCGATCTAGAGCGACTTCGCCTCGAAACTGTCCGGAAGGGACTCGAGCTTAAGCGTCTGGCGCATGAGCTCCATAAAGGCGTTCACGTTTTTGTAACGGGCCGGGATATCGTAGTTCACAACCGTGTAAAGGTAATGAAGTTGCGAGAATATCGAAATGTCTGCGAGCGTCATTCGATCAAAGATAAATTTCTTTCCGGTAAACAGCTGGTCCAAAGTCTTGAAATGAACGTCCCATTCATCTTCGGCCTTCTTGCGCGCTTCCGGCGTGTCCGCGCGGCGAATCGCGTGATTTGCATGGATCAGGACTTCGTCGGACCAATCTTCCAGCGCCAGACAGAGACCTTTGTTCGACGCGCCGTCGGGATAGATGCTGTTCCCGGGATGCTTCTCTTCCAATAGAGCAGAAATGGTGGTGGAATCGATCACGCATTGGCCATTGTAGTCCATGGACGGGACTTTTCTCTGGCCGGTATACTCGATCAGCGACTTGCGATCATCTTTCCGAACGTCGACGATATCATAGGGTACTTTCTTCGTGGCGAGAACCACCCTCACCTTCTCGCAGAACATCGACGTCTGAGATTGAAAAAGCCGTACTGCCATTGTTCGCCCTCCTCTTTATATGTAGCCTTCAGATTGTCATCATTAATCCAATTCCGGCCTAAAACCAAGCGAATCGCGTACCAATTCCCCTGGGGCTCGCGGTTCGAACGACATTTGGTATCTCCTGAAAAACCCTTGTTGACCTCCGCCATGTTCGTGAGTATTCTTCCTACGATCCGCCTGCTCGCCTTCGGGCCACAAACCAAGGTCCGCCTTACCTGGAACAAGGAGAACGGCGGTCATCAAAAGATCACCGGCACGTTTGGAAATTAGTATCCAAGAGGACATCGATGGCTAAATATCTACAATGCAGCGAGTGCGGGAAGCTGGCTTTCTACTACGATGACTATGTCGGCACCGAGAAACCATTCTACAAACGTTTCATGCGCTACCCCGAGGGAGAAACCAAGCTCGAACCACCCCGCTGTTTCAGCTGCGGGGCCGTGCCACGTCTGATTCACGAGCTCATCAAAGAAGAAAAAGCCGCCGCGAAGCATTAAGCAAAGGAACAACGCGACCGCAGAGCGGCGACGTTTGCGTGCCATCCGAAGTTTTCGAGTGAATTCAGAATCGGAAAGAAACTTCCGCCTGGTTTTGCGTCTGAACTTTGGCACCCAACCTGTTTACTTAGCTGTTCGCCTGACACCGGTACTCTCTTTCTCTGCTCATATCCCAAAACCAAATCAATTCCTCGGCAGGGATTCCTTTTTGCGAAAGTAAAGAAATATCCCGGTGTAGACGACGATCAAGCAGGAATAATTCGCCAGCAGAAATTCAGGTGTGGCCCACGAAATCCCGTTAACGAACGGAGTCGGAAACGGCCATAGAAAAGGTGTCGGGAAATAACTCGTGGCATGAGTCGGGATGTCGCAAAGAATATGCAGCAGCCATGCGCCTAACAGCCAGGGAGGACGCTTGATGAACAGCCAAAGCAAACTGAAAGCGATCGCCCACACAACGAGACTGTGGGTTAAATTGTAGGCGTAAAAAACATATGCGGGAAGAATCGAAAACGCTGGCGGCCCGGAAATTTCTCCTGCCAATCGGAGCAGCATCCATCTCGGGTGCGTGACATGAAAGACGCCGAAGGAAAGAAGATCAGGGGCCATCCCGACAATCAACCCACCGAAGAATTGCTTGCGTCCCCGGCGGCAGAACAGCACGCCTCCCCAAAGCCCGTGGGCAATTACATCCATGCGAAACTTCCGGCCATTGCTACGGGACAATCTCAGCGACCAGCCGCAATCACTTGGACGTGCTCCCGCACGATTGCTCTGGGACACAATCTCAGAAAAAGATTGAGACCAAGAAAAATGACCAACAAATCATCCACCTGTCCGAGTCCCAAAAGAAAATCCGGCACCAAGTCACCAGGCAAAATCACATAGGCCAAGACTGCCAACAGTATCAGCTTAGGACTCAACGACACCCGTGGATCTCTCACCAGGCGCGAAAACAATTTCACGAAGCTCGGTAAGTGAGCAACAAACTGGATGAAGCGCCGAAGCCCCAGGCGCCGCAGTAGCGCTATCGGACTCAATTTCATGTAAATTGCCAGCCGAGGATCGAAGGCCGGCTCGATTCACTCCTTTTTCAATCCTTGCGAACTCGTCCCTCGCAAAAACAAATCGACAAACGCCGCTCTGTACTCCCGCCTCAGTGAAACCAGACCGACAGCGAGCGCGATGTAAAGGAAGGAAAAATAGTATCGGAAACGCGGGTCAGGAGTGAGAAGCTGTGTCGCGAAAAGAACGAAGAGCAAAAGCGCTTCCCCTAGGGAAAAAGAGAGATTGGTCAAAACCGCCACGGCGAAAAGTGATTGCGCCGCGGTTAAAAGCAACTCTTCGATCTGGCGGTCGTCCATATGCATGGGCGAGATCCTTCCCGCTGAAAGAGCATAAATCACCGGTAGCATGCCGATCAGCAAAGTCCACTGGTTGATCTTCGAGGAAATCAAAGTCCCGAGGCTGGCGCCCGGATTCGCCTTGAGTGCGAAAAGAATAGCTATGATAAACTCAGGGGATTCCGACGCCAAGGGTGCCAACCATTGAACCAAAAGAAATTCTTCGATGCCGAAGTCTCGCCCCGCGGCTAACAACCCTTCCGCAAAAGGCTCCGCCGCGATGAAAATCGTGTAGCCGGAGAACAGAAAAAACGCCAGCGTCACTAGGCGGCGAGCGCCGGCGCTCCAACTCGCAATTATCTCACTTGGACCTTCCAGCTCGGGCTCCACATGATGCGATTGTGAGGCTCTCCGCACGTACAAAGCAAATATCGTAATGAAGATCACCGCGTCGAAGAGATCGAGACGTCCCTTAAACGGAATAAAAAAAGAGTAAAGTGTCGCTAGGCCGAGGTAACGGATCTCGACCTTGTGGGAAGGTTCGAGCGCCACCGCCTTGGTGCGCGTCTTACACCAATACGCGAAGACCACGGCGGCCCAGCCCAGACCGATCAACAAACGATTCGCGCCGGTCATGTTCGCCGTGGCGAAGGCGGTGTATTTTGGATCTTTACCGGCCATCCAAGCAAAGTACATGTCCACGGCATACTCCGGAAGCACCGCGATCAAAGCCAGCAGCGCCAACGCAAGCGCCTGAGGAATATCCAACTGGGCCAGCTCCGCCGCCCACGAAAGCATGAAGGAAGCGCCAAAGATCGCCAATCCGGCGCTCAGCGCCTGCCATTCCGGTGAGGGAGAAATCCCGGAAAAATAGACGACGATCCACTGCAGACAAAGCGCAATGGATGAAAACACCCAAAGTGAATTTGTCATCGCTTGCTCTAACGCTTCGGTTCTCTGATCTGGCTATCCTGCTTCCATATTCATATCAACTGACGAGATGCTAAAAAAAGGGCGGGTTCAAACCCGCCCTTTTGCTAAATTTGATGGAGGCGGTGAGACAGTGTAATGTTGAAACCTTAGAGAGAGAGGAGCCGAATTATGGAACAAAAGAGCGCCGCAAAGCGCTTCCCAACCATTGGTGACGACAGTGGGCTCGCCCAAACAGATAGTCTGTATAAAGAAGAACTTCAGCTGGCCCTACGCAACAATGGGATGCCTCTGGAGGGACTACGCTACCCCATTACTCCGACTGGCATGCACTATCTTCTGATTCACTACGACATTCCGGAAGCGAACGCCACCGATTGGCGCCTAAAGGTTGGAGGGCTGGTCTCAAAGCCGCTTAATTTGACCCTGGAGGAGACCAAAAAGCGCCCGACCAAAACCATCGCTGTGACCATGGAGTGCGCAGGAAACGGTCGCGCCCTCTTCACTCCTCGGCGCATAAGCCAGCCGTGGCTTCTTGAAGCTATTGGGACTGCGGAGTGGACCGGCACACCGCTATGGGGAGTCCTCGAAGAAGCCGGTGTCCACCGCGATGCCGCCGAAATTATCTTTACGGGCCTCGACCGAGGAGTGGAAGGAGACCAGGTTCAGTTCTATCAGCGTAGTCTGACCGTCGGCGAAGCAAGGAGGGAAGAAGTGCTGCTGGTCTACGAGATGAACGGCGAGCCGCTTCAACCCCAACACGGCTACCCACTTCGCCTGCTGGTGCCCGGCTGGTATGGCATGGCGAGTGTGAAATGGTTAGAACGAATTGAGGCTGTGGCGGAACCCTTTCAGGGATATCAGATGGTGCGGGCTTACCGTTACGCGCAGGCGGCAGACGACTTGGGAGAACCGGTTAGCCTGATCAGGGTACGTGCATTGATGATTCCTCCCGGAGTTCCAGATTTTATGACGCGGACGCGCTTAGTCGAATCAGGTCCCGTCACTATTGCCGGCAGAGCATGGGCCGGCCGACTGAACATCTCCGGAGTAGAGTGGAGTGTGGATGGTGGCTCCACATGGTCCGAAGCTCAGCTGGGCGAACCGGTCTCACCGCATGCCTGGAGAACATGGACGTTCCTCTGGAACGCCAAACCAGGCATGTACACTCTTTGTGTACGCGCGACCGACTCGGAAGGAAATGTTCAGCCGCTAGATCAGCAGTGGAACTTCGGGGGCTACGGCAACAACGGGGTCCAGCGCGTAAATGTCGTAGTGGAGTGAGCACTTCATAATCAACCCGGCACACGGTTGAAGCCTTGCGGGCTGTTAAAAAAAACTCAGATGCTTCGTTGCGCTCAATCGTCTCGCACGAATTCGTGTTCGTGTGACGTGTTCGTGCTCGTGCGGGTTTCACGGTCACGTTTCACGGATACGAATCACGGTCCATGCGTGCTTCGCCTCTGAGATCTTTTTGAGCAACACGCAAACACAGTTTATCAGCACACTGCTAGGGAATCGCCCCTTTCCCATCCAGTCAGGTTTATAGCGGCACCTCTTGACCGCCAACCACGACCACGTTCACCAAGCACGGTCTCCATTTGACCGTCCAACTCCACCGAGTTAAATAAGCGGTAATCTGTTCGGTTTTAGGACCTGGCGGTAGATTCTGTTTTGACTTCGTATGATCGGCAGCGACGAAAGATAACTAACGCCATCCGCGGTTCGAGGAAAGGAGCTTTTATGCGCTATAAAAGAATTACGCGACTCTCTCTCGTCTGCTTGATGTTTTCGCTCCTCGCGGTTGATTCTTCTCGCGCCATCGAAAATGTCCGCGTCGCCTATCCTTCGATGGGCACTTCCGTGTTCTGCCTCATCATCGCGCAGAAGGAAGGCTACTTGAAGGAAGAAGGGCTCGACGTTCAGCTTCTCAGCATCCGCGGCGAGATCGCGATACGAACGACCCTCGCCGGAGAAGTCGACTTCTTCACGAACGCGGGCAGCGCTCTGGCGGCAGCCGTAAGGGCTGTTCCCGTGAAAATCGTCACCGTATTTCAAGACAAGCCCAGTTGGGACCTCATCGCTCAGCCCGATATCAAGTCGATCGCTCAACTGCGGGGGAAGACCATCGGGGTCATGTCTCCTGAGGGTTCGCTCGCCGTGGTCGCCCGGGAGATCCTGAGGAAAAACGGCATCGATCCGGCAAAGGACGTCAATCTCGTGGTTATGGGAGGTGATGAAGTGCGCTTCCCGGCGCTACAGACCAAGTCTATTCAGGCGACGCTATTTAGTTCGGCGATGAGCATCAAGGCGCAAAGAGATGGTTTTATTAAGCTGGCAAATGCGGGTGATTACGCCAATCTCATCGAGGGCGGGTTGGCTACCTCAGCCGACAAGATCAAACAAAATCCCGACAAAATGTTCCGGTTGATCCGCGCCGCCTTGAAAGGAATCAATTTCTTCGCCAGCAAACGCGAACCGGCGATCAAATACATGATGGACGGTTTGCGAATGTCTGATCGGGAGCTGGTCAATTCCATCTATGACATTCAGTCCAAGTTGATCTTGCGTGAAGGATTCACCGGCGACAAGGTTCTGCAGTCCATGATCGACGAAATGAAAAAGACCACGAAAGTGCAGCGCGACATCAAAGTCAGCGACATCTTCGATTTGAGCTTCGTGAAAAAAGCCAACGAAGAGCTAAAGGCTAGCGGCTGGAAACCGTAACGCTTCCATTTGCCGAACCTAGTTTCGTTTTACCTTTTCCATTTCGAAATGGGCCGAGATTCAGCCCGCCATCGAGCTTCCTTTATTTCTGCGCTCAGTACAAGTTTAGGCGGAAACCGACAGTTTTGAACAATCAGATCGTCGGTCTGCTTGGCATCTTGAAAAGCGCAACTATGCTTATGGGGTGCTGGGTGCGGCGACGCACCGGCCCAAAGCTTTAGGAAAATCTCTGTCTACGCGACGACTTAAGTGAATCACGGGAGGCTTCGTTCTTCCTCACCGCCGGCGATATCGATCGCCTACCTACTGGCACCCGCTTTGCGTCATTGCGGAAACATTATCGTGATTTCCTCAAACATAACCGAAATCGTTAGTTTTGTTTCGACGGAATTATTTAATCTACCATAGGGAGGTTTTTTATGGCGCTTTGGAAAGAACCCACGCAAAACGAGCAAAGTGAAAAAACGGACGAGGCGCAGCCGACACCGGCCGCTGTGAGCCCGATTCCCCCGCGGAGGGAAAGCTCACCGAAAGATCGCCAGGAATCCGCTCACGGTCATCACCAGGAATCCGTTTTCGGTCCCGGCGTAACCATAGAAGGGAAAATCGAAGGTGACGCCGACGTGCGAATTGCCGGAAAGTTTAAAGGCGATGTCCATATCAAGGGAATTTTGAATATCGAAAAGGGCGCTCATCTCACGGCAAAGATCAACGCCGAGACCGTCACCATCGGAGGCGAATTGGAGGGAAACGTCGTCGCCAATGCCGAGGTCAAGCTTTTGGAGTCCGGCCAAGTCATCGGGGATCTCAAGGCGAAGATATTGACCGTGGCCGCCGGTTCGCGCATGCGCGGCAACGTTGAGTTTGGCTGGACTGACTCGGACAGCGCCAAGTTAACCAGCGTTCGTTCGCAGGAGAAAGCGAAGACCGGATCCGGCGTATGAAGGCGGACCGCGCGCCGGCTGCGGGCGAGTCCCGCGCCTGCCCGCATTGCAAAGCGACGATTCTCAAGAGCTCGGTGTCATGTCCGATCTGCCGGCACGTCTTGAGATTCGGTTCCGCCGCCGCCGATTCCCGCTCTAATCCGCCTACCTGTCCTCTCTTGGTGGAGGGGACGATCCATCATCCCGGAGACGAGGAGGCGCTGGAGTACTCCATTCTCATGGAAGTTCATGACGAAACAGGAAAATTGCTTTCACGCCAAACCGTTGTGGTTGGCGCCCTTCGCCGAGCCGAGAAACGCACCTTTTCGCTTCGTGTAGAACTGGCTTCAGTCACCGCCGCCGTTTGACGGGAGCTGCGGTAAAACTTCAGACTGCTCCACGTCCGCCGACGGGAACAGAACGCCGCTACGGCGCACTCGCGTATTTTCCCTTTCATCCTTTCCATCTTCATCCATGTCTCTTGATTCTTTTCCCTGACTCACGCCTTGTCATTCCCAATACGCTCGCGTATATGTCCGGCCATGCGCTACGGTTTGTTCTATTTGCCGTCATCGCTGCCTGCCACTCGGGCAGAAGGAAGCGAGCGCCTGTGCACGGTCGTGGAGCAAGCGTGGCACGGAGAACAGCTCGGTTTCCATTCGGTCTGGCTTGCCGAACACCACTTTCACTCCTTCGGCGGTCTCTTTTCGGCCACCCCAGTCATCGCCGCTGCGATAGCACAAAGAACCACCAAAATTCGCATCGGAACCGCGGTGATCCTGCTACCGTACCACAACCCCATTCGAGTCGCCGAGGATTATGCCACGCTCGACTGTTTGAGTCAGGGAAGACTCGAGTTCGGCATCGGACATGGCTTCGTGAAATGGGAGGCTCTCACGTTTGGAATTCCGTTGGATGAGCTGCGCGAGCGGTTCCAGGAAAACCTGGAGGTGATCCTGAAGGCCTGGAGCGAGCCCGTGCTGAATCATAAAGGCCGCTTTCACGAATACCGTGGCGTTGAAGTCTGGCCGCGCCCGGTGCAGGAGCCGCATCCCACTGTCTGGATGGCGGCGACGACCTCCCTGGAGTCCTTCGAGCTATCGGGACGGCATGGTTTTCACATGATGCTCATCCCTTTCCTGAATGAGATCGAAGAACTTCGTCTCAAGGTGGAGGCTTTTTTCGAGGCGCGAAGGGAGGCCGGACATGACCCGTCAACGGCACGCGTGCTGGGCGTGTATCATGCGTACGTCGGTGAGAATTCCGCGGAGGCGCGCGCGGCCGGGGCCCAGGGACTTGCCGAATACAACGCTGCGGCAACCCACGCGCACAGCTTGACGCCGGGCATGCCCGATCCCGAGTCATACCGCAGTCATGAACGGCACCGCACGCAGATGCGTCATCTCACCTTCGAGGACCTGGTGGCCCGGAGCCGTGTGCTCGTCGGCAGCGCGGAGGAGGTGCGCGAGAAAGTGGAATACGTGCGCGAGCGGCTCTACCTGACGGATCTGGCTGGAAACTTCGCGCTGGGCGGCGTGACCGATGCTCAAGCGCGCGCATCGATGCGCCGTTTCATGGAACGGGTGGCGCCGAAAGTTTAGCGTGGTGTCTCAGAAGTTCATTTAAAACTCCAAACCATGCTAGCGGCTGAAGTCGCACTCAAATCCCCCTTCATCCCACTCTTGTCCAAGATAGTTTTCTGAAAAACCTCCGACTGCAGTAAGATAGTGTGAAATTTAACCGTCACACGAATGGCGTGTCCGCGCCGTTCTTACTGAGCAGCCGGAGGTCAAACTATGATACCTGTAGCCAGTTGTTTTTCGCAATTGTTATCGTTAGTGGATCGTGCCAGCTTTGCGCGTGCAGTGCGGCAACATCAAGCCGAGCGCGGAGCGAAGGGGTTTAGCTGTTGGGATCAATTTGTAGCGATGCTGTTTTGCCAGATGGGAGGAGCCAATTCGCTGCGGGAGATCTGTGGGGGTTTAGCGACCTCGATGGGAAAGCTTGTGCACTTGGGTTTGCGCCAAGCTCCAACTCGCTCCACTCTGGCCTATGCGAATACGCATCGGCCTTGGCAGCTCTATCAGACGGTGTTCGAGGAGCTACTGAAGAGCTGCCAGAGTTTGGCTGCCACAAAAAAGCGACGCTTCCGCTTCAAGCACCCACTTCGAAGCGTGGATACTTCGATAATTGAGCTGTGCATTAAGGTATTTGACTGGGCGCGGTTTCAACGCACCAAGGGCGCCATCAAATTACACTTACAATTGGACCACCAGGGCTGTTTGCCCTGTTGGGCACTGGTGACCGACGGCGACACCAACGACGTACGGATTGCTCAGAAGCTGGAGTTTGCTCCGGGGACCATTGTGGTCATTGACCGAGGTTATCTCGACTATGCGCTCTATGAACGGTGGACGCAGTCCAGGGTTTACTTTGTGACTCGGTCGCGCACCAACATGCTCTACAAGGTGCTTGAACGACGGACGGTAGCGGCGCGAGGCAATGTGAAACGTGATGAAACGATTAAATTGACCAGCGAGCATGCGCGCAAGCGTTGCTCAAGCCTATTACGCCAGGTGACTGTGTGGGATGGCGAGCACGAGCGCGAATTGGTGTTTCTCACCAACATTTTTCATCTCGCGGCAAGTACGATTGGAGCGATCTACAAAGATCGCTGGCAGATCGAGCTATTTTTTAAGGCGCTGAAGCAAAACCTCAAGATCAAAACCTTTGTCGGAACCAGCGAAAACGCTGTTAACGTACAGATCTGGACAGCATTAATCGCTATGTTGTTGTTGAAATTTTTATTGCTCAAATCCACTTGGGCATGGAGCCTGTCTAACTTGGCTGCGATGCTACGATTTAACCTGTTGAGTTACCGCGACTTGTGGGCCTGGCTCGATGCGCCCTTTGACATTCCGATCATAATCCCAGATGTAGAGCAGATGGCATTATTTGAGTAGATAAGTTGGACAGCAGAATGACCGACAACCTCAATCTCGAAGAACGGTTTAACCCGTCCTAAATGCTCGATTTCAAACGGAGTGAACAAAGAATTCTAAATTATTTTGGACAGCAGTGCCTTCATCCCCCTTTTTTCAAAGGGGGAATTTTCTCTGTCGAGTTTAACCCCTCTTTGGAAACTTTGGAAAAGGGGAAGGGGAGATTTTTGGGTGGAATGAGGCTGCAATTATGTGGCGAATCTCTGGGACAGGACAGTAGCTGAGTAGGCCGCATCCTTCCAGCTTCTTCTACCGAGACTTGTAGGCTTTCGCCTCGGCGGCGATCTTGCCGGCGTCAAACTTATTGATCTCGTCGATCAGCTCGTTGGTGATCAGATCCTGGGCGACGACTTTATCTTTAATCACGCCCCACTTGAGAAGAAATTCAGCATACGCGGCGTAGTTGGCCTCGGAGTTTTCTCCCCACCGTTTCACCCCGGCCTTCTCAAGCTTCCAGTTTGTGATGCGTGCCTGCAGCACCTTGGTGTCGTGTCTCACCGCCGTGGCCTCATCTTTTCCGGTCGGCTTGAGCTCTGGAAAGACCTCATAGAGGATGCGGACAGCAGCCTCAGGATTGTTGATGGTGAAAATCGTACCCTTGGCGTAGCCTCGCGCGAGCCCAACGGCATTCTTCCTGCGCGCGCTGAGCGTTTCCTCCAGGGCGAGAAATCCGTTAGACGGATACCGGTCGATCTCTTTCGTGTCGAGCAGACGCAGCTTGACGCCAGCATTCTCGACCATCGCGTACTGCGTGTCGAACTGGCTCAGCGCGTCCACCTGCTTATTCCTCAGCATCGCGGCGGTCTGCGCGCCCTCGCCCGCCACCACGATATTGACGTCTCTTTCCGGGTTCATCCCGGCGGTTGCGATCAGAGCCTTCGCCGCCGGCACTCCGCCCGAACCCATGCTGATGACGCCGACGGTCTTTCCTTTGAGGTCGGTGATCTTCTGGATGGGACTGTCAGCCGGCACGGCAATCCCGTAGATGTTTCCCTGGTAGGCGGTATAAAAGATTTTTGCCTTCACCCCCTGGGCGCGAGCGGCCGCAAGCGGCTCCACGCTCGGCAGGGAGAACGGAATCTCCCTGGTGGCGGTGGTCTTGACGCAATCCCCCGAGCCGGCCAATGCCACCAGCTCCACCTCGACGCCGTCTTGCTTGTACCATCCCATTTTGGTGGCGACGGCAAATGGCGCAGTGGCGGAGGAGAGCGTGCGTGAGCAGAAGCCAACTCGGAGCTTCGATGCTTGAGCCCGGACCGTCGCGGACGAGGCGGCGACCAGCAAGCACGCGACGAGTGCGATGAGTGTTCGTTTCATAGGGCTATCCTTTCTTGGTCCAGTCGTTCCTTTTCCGCGGGGTCCCAGAATAGAATTCGCCGCCGGATCAGAAGAATGCAGCGGTTCAACAACAGTCCCACGATTGAGAGGATCAGCAGCACCGAGAACTGTCCCGAGACATCCATGTTGAAATTCATGCTCTGGATCAGCATGCCGAGCCCTGCCCGCGCCCCGACGAATTCGGCAACGATGGCGCCGATTAACGCAAAGATCATGGCGACATCCAGTCCGGCCATCACGAACGGAAGAGCGTTCGGCAGCCTGAGCATCCAGAAGATCTGGCTATCGCTGGCGGCGAGCGAGCGCATCAGATTCACCCGGTCCTCGTCGGCCGACTTGAGCCCGACCATCGTGTTGACGAGCAACGGGAAGAAGGCGACGAGCGCTGCATTGACGACCTGAGATTTGAGCCCGAGGCCGAACCAGACCACGATCAAAGGCGCCAGCGCCACTTTGGGAAGCGATTGGAACATCACGATGTACGGATAAAAGAAATACTCGACGTAGCGGTTCAAGGCCACGGCCGCGCCCAGAAAAAACCCGAGCGCCGAGCCCAACAAGAATCCGAGCAGCGTCTCGAGCAGCGTGTGGGAGAGGTGCTTCTGATAGAGCCCGCTCGCGAATCCGTTCCAAAGCGCTGCGGCGACTTTCGAGGGAGCCGGGAAGATGAAGGTCGGCACCTCGAGGATACGCACGATACCCTCCCACGCCAGGACCGAGGCGCAGAAAAGCAGGATCGTGAGCGCGATGTCTCGCATGCTTTTCATGCGTCGACCACCCCCTTCGCGTTGAACCGCGCCCGAATCGAATGGACATAAGCGCCGAACTCGGGGAAGTTCATGATTTCCAGCGCGCGCGGGCGCGGGATCTTTACCTGCACATCCTCCATGAGGCGGCCGGGACGAGGCGTCAACACGAGGACCCGGTCGGCAAGAAAGACTGCTTCGGCGATTGAGTGGGTGATGAAGAGCACGGTCTTCTTCCGGTCAAGCCAGACGCGTTGAAGCTCCAGATTCATCTGCTCGCGCGTCATCGCGTCGAGCGCGCCGAACGGCTCGTCCATCAGCAGCATCGCCGGGTCGTGGATGAGCGCGCGCGTGATGGCGACCCTTTGCTGCATGCCTCCGGATAGTTCCCAGGGGTAGCGCCGCTCGAATCCTTCGAGCCCAACCAGACTCAACAGGTCCATCGCCAGCTTGAGATGCCGGTCGCGGCCAAGGCGCTGCACGTCGATGGGCAGCAGCACGTTGTCCAGCACGCTGCGCCATAGGAGGAGAACGGACGACTGGAAAACCACGCCGATGTCACGTCGCGGCCCCGTGATGGGAGTGCCTCGAAGGCGCGCCTCGCCCTTGGACGGACGCAGGATGCCGGCGAGGACCTTGAGGAGCGTCGACTTCCCGCACCCGGATGGGCCGATGACTGCGACAAACTCGCCCTCGCTCACGCTGAAGCTGATCTGCTCGAGCGCGTGCACGCTGCCATCACGGGTGGGATAGAGCTTCGAAAGTTCCTTGATGGCGATAGCTTCCATGGTCAGCCGGCCTGAACGCGTCCCTTATCCGATATAAGGGCACTTGTGTCAACTTGGGTTGGCGGTGGTTGTTCAGTTTCGCGAAAATTATCGTTCTTCTCGCACGCACCACCCGATGCCACGCGACGGCTCAAGCAACGCAGGGCGGGATCTGCCGATGAAACATCGCGAAGATCATCTCCCAGTCCCGCGCCGTGGCCTGCTTGTCGTGGACGTCGCGGTCGGGTAGCGCGTAGCCATGCTCCGCGCCGGGATGGAGGGTGAATCGATACTGCACCTGGCAGGGCTTCAAGAGTCTCTCCAGTTCCTGCACCATTGGGAGCGGCGCGTGCGAGTCGTGCTCGGCAAAGCCGCAGTAAAATTCGCCGCGCAGTTTGGCGGCCAACAGGTGCGGCGAGTCGTCTCGGTCTGAAATGAGAGTCGTCCCATGCAACGACGCCGAAGCGACGAAGTGTTCCGGGTATGTGCCCGCGACGCACATGACATAACGCCCGCCCATGCAATACCCGATCGCTGCCACGCCGCCGCGCCGCACGTGCTCGGCGCCTCTGAGGAATTCGAGGATTGCGCCGGTATCGTCTATCACCATTTTGTTACTGAGTTTCGGCCGGGCTTGTATCTCGCGGAGTGCCTGGCCGTCGAGCCGGTTTATCGAGATGGTCTGATTCTTCTCGTTTTTGAATTCAAAATGTATTCTTTTGCCCTGGCGATAATAAAAATCCGGGACCATGCAGTAGTACCCCACCGCTCCCACGCGCCGAGCGATATCGTAAAGCTCCTCGCGCACGCCCCAAATGTCCATGTAGATAATTACGGCCGAAAATGGTCGGTTATCTTCCGGGTGGGTGACAAAGGCCTCCATCACTCCACCGGCCGTCTTGATCTCGACAAATCGCTGGCGCATTTGAAACCCTAGAAAGAAGCGGGATCTTGGTGATGTGATTAGATATACATTGACACCAAAGCCAGCATTTATATATTCAAAATGTCTGGGGTACGCAAACCAGATGCGGCGATCGCGCAACTAGAACATCCGGCCGGCCGGCACCTTCCGTGAAAACGGCAAGGCCGGAAAAATTTTGCCAATCTATTTAGAGCCTATTGACGGAAACCCAGGTTGTACAAACACCACGGCGACGATAACCGCGCATATAATCGCAAACCATAGCCAGAACGTATTTGAGCCGGCAAGCAACGTACTGAAAGAAAATCGGATACCGACTGAGCCTGGCATATTTGGTTTCAGAAGAAGAGAGGCCACGATAGAAAGGATCAATGTTCCTGCTACCACGGCTAGAGACAGGCCGATGGGGATCTTATAAATATCGACGAGCAACATCTTAAAACCAACAAACCCAAGCACGACTCCCAACCCGTACCGCAGGTAGACAAATAGATTCATGACTCCCGCCAACAGAAAATAGAGAGAACGAAGACCCAAGATCGCAAATACGTTTGAGGTATAAACAACGAACGGATCGAGGCTCACGGCGAAGATGGCGGGGACCGAGTCGACGGCAAAGATGAGATCCGTGCTCTCGACGACCAAAAGCACCACGAACAGGGGCGTGGCCGCCCATCTTCGGTTTTGCTTTACAAAAAACCTTTGACCCTCGTATTGGGAAGAGACCGGCATGAGCCGCGCCAGCAGCTTGATGACCGGGTTATCTTCCGGACGGAGGGTGGTCTCCTCTTTGATGAGCATCTTGCTTCCAGTGAAGACGAGAAAGGCGCCGAAGACGTAGATCACCCAATGAAATTTTTCCAACAGCAGGGCGCCGGTAGCTATGAAGGCGCCGCGCATGACTAAAGCTCCCAGGATGCCCCAGAAGAGGACGCGATACTGATGGGCCGACGGGACGGCAAAATACGAGAAAATGATGATGAAGACGAAGATGTTGTCTACGCTCAAGGAATACTCGATAAGATAGCCGGTGAAAAACTCGAGCGCTTTTTCCGACCCCAACCAAATGTAGACCCCGATGTTGAATAGAAGCCCTAGCGCAACCCAGACAAAGCACCAAGTCGTGGCTTCTCTGACGGTAACGGCGTGAGCTTTTCGATGAAAGACTCCCAAATCGACGGCCAGTACTCCGAGCACAAAGATGTTAAAGACAACCCACAACAATAACCGGTCCGATGTCATAGATCTTCCTTCCTATTAGTAACGCCTGCTGATCTTCTGCAGTAAACGGGCATGTGGATAGGCGCTCATGACTTACCCAAGGATGTTAACGAACATGGAGATGGCCCCAATCACACTCGCTGTGACAATTCCGGCGATCCTATCGCGATGCTTGATCTGAGAGAGATCCCGGGCCAGCACACTCCGGAGCTTGGCCTCGTCTAACCCATGAATGTCTTGTTGAATCGCCACAGCGGCGTGTTTTTCATCTCTGCCGGTCGCAAAAGCGATCGGGCTACGTTGGGGAAGCAAATAAAATCGAGGCATGGGCATCTGATCTCGAAACGTCAGCTCTTGCACGATGCGGTAGAGCTGAGGAGCTTTATTCCCCTCGATTTCTTTTGCGCCATATATCCACAAAATGATTTTATCGCCGAACCAGTAGCTGATACCGTGCGTAGCCAAAGCAAAGATGAATGCGACCCACGCACCCTCTTCACCGCCGAGCATCCTACCGGTTCTGATCAAAGCCACGGTCAAAAACGTCATTAAAAACGTGATCTTAAAGGCCTCCATTTGAATCTCCTTTGGCTGTCGCTCGCCCGATGAAACACCGCGCGCTGGCGGGCTTCGCTAGCGTTTCCAAAAAGACGGCAGTTGGCCGGCGAGCAAAAATCTATATGGGCCGGTCTAGAGCTAAAGCGGGCCCATTAGATCGGGAGAAAATTGTAAAGGCGGGGTTTTTAAAGGCGAAAGACTTGTTGCAGCCTATAGAGTTCCCGTTGCGAGAACCCCGAAGGTATTGTTTTACTGGGATGGGAAAGAAGATACTTTGGCGCAGCGCTAAAGCCGCGCAGCAACTTAACCAAGAACTTGCTTCCTGCCCGGCGGCGCCGGAAGCGCCATGAATGGTTGGACTTTAAGGAAATAGCAAGGTCATCGAGCGAGGAAGCCTCTTCATCCGGCGTATCCTCGAGTTCCCAACGCAGCTCGATGCCATCCGCGAGCACCGAAAATAACAAAAGAAACGAAAGCAGAAGCGCGATTTTTGTTTTCACTGGCAATTCGCCTATCAGACTGCGAGGTTGACGTCAACCACTAGAAAAGTCGCTCAGATTTCCACTTTTGATATTTTCATCGTTATCCTTGCACGTGGTTGTTACGGTTCCGCATTCTCTTGTCTGAGTTGCCGTTGCGGATGGCTTGGTTCCTGTCGCGCATTTTTACGCAATGATCGAAAGCTTCGTATCGAGACGCTGCTCTCGGATTGACCTAACAGTGGCTCATCGGATACTGTCCATGGAGAACAGGTCATTGAGCAGAATTCTTTTTGTGAACTTTGCGCTCGCTGCGGTTGACAAATATTTTTCATGAGGGGGAGAGTGACGAATATGCGTGTACTCACAATTCATGATTTGCCGGAAAAGCCCATGGACAGGGCTACGCCTATTGCCGGATGGACCGGCGGACCGGTAAGCCGGACGCGACAAACGATCATCGGCGATGGAGACTCCGAAAACTTTCGCTGTAACGTCGTGAACTTCCACGAGGGCGCCACCACGGGGTGGCATACCCATAACTGCGATCAGATCTTGGTGGTCACGGCCGGCAGGGGCATGGTCGCAACGGAGAAAGAAGAGCGGGAGATCACCGTCGGCGACATCGTGCACATCAAGGCGGGCGAGCGGCACTGGCATGGCGCCAAGGCAGACACGGCGATGTCTCACATCACAGTTACGACGGCGGGCAGTCAATCCGCGCACTAATAGTTTTCACCCGAGTCAGCAATCGGGTCGCTGAAGCAATCTGAGACGGCTCAGGTACCCTGTGAGGGACTCATCATGAAATTCTCGTTTTTTATGATGCCTCTGCACCAACCGTCGGAAAATCCTGCGCTGGCCTTCGACCGCGACATCTCGTTGATCCACTTGGCCGATGCGCTCGACTTCGACGAATTTTTCATCGGCGAGCATCACTCGGGTGGTTGGGAGACCATGCCCGCGCCGGAAATGGTGCTCGCCAAAGCTGCAGCCCATGCACATCGCATCCGCCTCGGCACCTCGGTGATCAGCCTTCCGTTTCATCATCCGTTCCACGTCGCCGAGCGGATGGCTTTTCTGGATCATCTCACGCGCGGCCGCGTCATCTTGGGCGTGGGACCGTGCAACTTGGTTACCGACAAAAAATTGTTCGGCTTGACCAATAACAAGCTCTACCCGATGCTGGCCGAGTCGGTGGACATCATCGTTCGTCTGCTCGAGTCGCCCGATCCCATCGACTATGAGGGGCGCTTCTGGAAATTTAAGAACATGCGGCTGCAGCTCCGCTCTTATCAGCAGCCGCGCCTTCCGCTGGCCATTGCTTCGTCGGGAAATCCCGTGAGTGCCGAGCTCGCCGGCAAATACGGCATGTTGCTTCTGTCGCCAGCCGGCAAAAACCGCAGGCCCACCGAGCAGTGGCAGAGAGTTGAAGCGGCGGCAGCGAAAAATAGCGTAGCGGCTTCCCGCGACAACTGGCGGATGGCCACCTGTGTTTATCTCGCTGAGACGCGCGAAGAGGCCTGGGCCGATGTCGAAGAGGGCATCAGGCGCGATATGGAATATTTCTTTGCAATCGGACTGAAGGCGCCCTACGAGTCCTATCCAGGCCAGCCTGCGCATGAGATCACCCCGCGCTCCGGCGCCGACCGGCGCGACTGGATCATCGGCACGCCGGACGATGCCATCGCTCAGATCGAGCGCCTGCAAGCCGAGACCGGAGGCTTCGGCGGGCTCATGCTGACCACCCATGAGTGGACCGGAACTGAAAAACTGCGGAGATCCCTCGAGCTTTTTGCGCGCTACGTCATGCCCCACTTCCGCGGCCACACCCGTGGTTACCGCGACGAATGGCAGCGTCTTCAACAAGCCGCAACCGAAGGTGGAGTGAAGCTCGACGGCGAGGGCCAACCCAGTAACCTCGTGCGCAGCGAAGAGTTCTCGCAATCGCCCCGGTAGCGATGCAATGTTGGTAAATGATCGCTCGCGCAGGAGCGGGTTATAGCTTTACGCGCTTGCGACGGATTGGTCAGTATCCGCGGTTGAAACCGAGGTTGACATTATGCGTCTTGATTCGATACTGTCCGGCTTAAAGATCGGTCTTCCGTCAGACCACTGTTAAAAACGGCAACGGTTTGCCTCAAGAACATGCGCGGCGTAATTTAAAAGCTTTTTGTCATGTTGGCTGGGGGCATGCTTTCGAAAACAAATTCCCATCACACGAACGCATTCTCTAGAATCTCAGTCAAAGCACTCGGGCAGAGCTGTGTTCGATTCCTAACGATCAGCGTCCTGTGGATTGTCCGAGATCGGTTTAAGTAGAGCCGAAAGGAGCGACACACATGAGGACGGCAAGACTGTTGTACTTAGGCGTGGCGGCAGTTGGCATCGCCGCCCTTATCGTGGCTTGTGCGGCCCAGATGGGCGGCGAACAAAGCACCGGCGCGGTCGTGCGCATCGATGACGACGACATCGGCGGCGTCGTGACCAGCGCCAAGGGACCCGAGGCCGGCGTCTGGGTGATCGCCGAGACGACCGACCTGCCGACCCGATTCAGCCGAAGCGTGGTCACCGACGATCAAGGACGCTACGTGGTGCCCGATCTGCCGAAAGCGAGTTACAGCATTTGGGTGCGCGGCTACGGTCTCAGCGATTCGCCGAAAGTCAAAGCTACTCCTGGCAACATCGTGAACCTCACGGCAGTCGTAGCACCGAACGAAGCCGCCGCGGCGCAATATTATCCGTCGATCTATTGGTATTCGATGATGAAGATTCCCGACAAGAGCGAATTCGGCGGCAAGGGGAAAATTCCCGAGAAGCTGACGCAGAACGAATATCTGAACTTGATGAAGTCGAACGGCTGCGCCAATTGCCATGCGATAGGCAACCGCTCCATGCGCACGTTTCCCACCAACGTGCCGTTCCCCTTCGGCAAGTTCGCCAATTCCGAGGAGCTGTGGTTTCGCCGCATCCAGTCGGGCCAAGGCGGCGTGCCCATGTTCGCGACCGCCGTCAAGGAGATGGGCGGCGCGCCTTTTCGTTATCTCGCAGACTGGACGGAGCGCATCGCCAAGGGCGAGCTGCCCCATGCGAAGCCGCCGCGGCCCCAAGGCGTCGAGCGCAACATCGTCGTCACGACCTGGGATTGGCTCGATGAGAAGCATTACCTTCACGACCTGATCGCTTCGGACCGGCGCTTTCCGACCGTGAATGCCTACGGCCCGGTCTACGGCTCCACTGAACTCAGCGTCGATGTCATTCCGATCCTCGATCCGAAAACGAACAAGGTCACGGACTTCAAGACGCCGGTGCGCGACGCGGATACGCCCACGTCGATGGAAGAAGGACCGATGCAGCCGTCGCCTTACTGGGGCAAAGAACATGTCTGGACGAGCAAGGCGAACAACCACAACGGCATGTTCGACCGCAAAGGGCGCGTGTGGTTCGCGGCGGCGGTTCGCGGCCCGAACAATCCGGCCTTCTGCAAGAAAGGCTCGGACCATCCTTCGGCCAAAGCCTTTCCGGTGGAACGCACGAACCGCCACCTCACGATGCTCGATCCGAAGACCATGAAGTACACGTTCATCGACACCTGCTTTGGGACGCATCATCTGCAGTTCGATGCCAACGACGTGCTGTGGACGAGCGGCGGCGGTCAGGTCGTCGGCTGGTTCGACATGAAGAAATTCGACGAGACCGGCGACGCGGCGAAAGCGCAGGGCTGGACGCCGATGATCCTCGACACCAACGGCAACGGCAAGCGCGATCCTTACGTCGAGCCGAATCAGCCGGTCGATCCGACCAAGGACAAGCGCATCTCCGCGGGCTTCTACGCCGTGATGCCGAGCCCGGCCGACGGCTCGGTCTGGGGCTCCGTCCGGACTTTTCCAGGGGCCGTCGTGCGCATCGCGCCGGGGTCGAATCCCTCGGAGACGGCGCTCGCGGAAATCTATAATGTCCCGCCGCCCGGCTTCGGCATCCGCGGCGCTGACATCGACAAGCAAGGTGTCGTGTGGGCGTCGCTCGCGAGCGGCCATCTGGCAAGCTTCGACCGGAGAAAGTGCAAAGGTCCACTGAACGGACCTAAGGCCACCGGCGATCACTGCCCCGAAGGCTGGTCGTTCTATAAGTATCCCGGCCCCGGTTTCCAAGGCATCGGCGACAACAGCGCAGAGTCGAGCTACTACTCCTGGGTCGATCAGCACAATACGTTCGGCCTCGGCGAGGACGTGCCGATGTCCACCGCCAACTTGCACAACGGCCTGGTCGCGTTGAAAGACGGCAAAATGATCCTGTTGACTGTGCCCTACCCGATGGGCTTTTACGCCAAAGGCTTCGACGGGCGCATCGACGATCCGAAAGCCGGCTGGAAAGGCCGCGGCTTGTGGAGCTCGAGCGGCGACCGCGCGCCGTGGCTGATGGAGAACGGCAAGGGCTCCAAGCCGCTCGCAGTGCACTTCCAATTAAGACCGGACCCGTTGGCGCATTAAATAGGCGCGGAAAGATAGTTGGGTTACTTTGCGGTCTTGGCGTCTTGGCGCGATGCAGGACCGAAACTTCGTGTGCTTCGTGCTCTTCGTGGTGAGAGGATTTTAACCACGCAGGTCTCGAAGGGAAGAGAATATGACTCGCGCTAAGCGCAAAGCACGCTAAGGAGGGAAAGATGAAGCCAAAAAAACTATTATCATTTAGTTTTGTCGTACTCGGCGTCGCCCTTCTTTTCGCTCCGTGGCCGGTTGGGCTCACGGCGCAGCAAAACAACGGCGGAGCGGTCCGCATCGACGCCGATGATATCGGCGGCGTGGTCACCGGCGCGAAGGGGCCGGAGGCTGGCGTCTGGGTGATCGCGGAAACGACGGATCTTCCCACCAAGATGGCGAAGATCGTGGTGACTGACGATCAAGGGCGCTACGTGATGCCGGATCTGCCGAAAGCCAGTTACAGCGTATGGGTGCGTGGCTATGGGTTGGTGGATTCGCCGAAGGTCAAAGCCGTGCCAGGGAAGATTCTCAATTTGAAAGCGGTCCCGGCTCCGAGTGAGGCAGCGGCGGCGGAATACTATCCGGCCATTTACTGGTACTCGATGCTCAAGATTCCTGACAAGAGTGAGTTCCCCGGCACGGGTGAAAAGGGTAACGGCATTGCGGAAAATCTCAAGAGCCAGGGCGAGTGGCTGAATGTGGTCAAGACCAACGGCTGTATCACCTGCCATCAACTGGGGAACAAGGCGACGCGCACGATTCCTAAAGAGCTGGGCGAATCTAAATCCTCCGCTGAGGCGTGGGCGAGGCGCATCGTTTCCGGCCAAGCCATGACCACGATGCTGACCCGCATCAAGGAGCTCGGCCCAAACAAGTCTGTTGGGTTATGGGCTGATTGGACCGATCGCATCGCCGCCGGCGAGCTGCCCAAATCGAAGCCGCCGCGGCCTCAGGGAGTCGAGCGCAACGTGGTCATTACTTTGTGGGACTGGAGCCGTCCCACGGCTTATCTCCACGACGAGATTTCTAGCGACAAGCGCAACCCAACGATCAACGCCAACGGGCCGATCTATGGCGCAACCGAGTTCAGTACGGACTTCGTCCCGGTGTTGGACCCGGTAAAGAACAAGGCGACCGAAATCAAGCACCCGGTGCGCGACCCCAAGACTCCCTCGGCGAAAACGGACCCGATGTCGCCTTCTCCATATTGGGGAACTGAACCGATCTGGGACAGCCAGTCGAATCATCACAACCCGATGCTGGATGAAAAAGGGCGCGCATGGTTTACCGCCCGTGTTCGTCCGCCGGAAAATCCGGAGTTTTGCAAGCAGGGGTCGGGCCATCCATCAGCGAAGATTTTCCCGTTGAATAGCGCCAACCGGCACCTTTCGATGTACGATCCAAAGAGCAAAAAATTTACTCTGATCAGCACCTGTTTTTCCACGCACCATTTGGTGTTCGCGGAGGATGCCAATCAGACGCTGTGGACGAGCGCCGGCGGCGGTGGCGCCGGCGCAATAGGCTGGCTGAATCGCAAGATGTTCGAGGAGACCGGCGACGAAGCGAAATCACAAGGGTGGGCACCGTTTATCCTCGACACCAACGGCAACGGTAAACGTGACGACTGGGTCGAGCCGAAGGAAGCGGTCGATCCCGCCAAGGACAAACGGGTTGTCATCGGCTACTACGGTGTTGCGGTCAGCCCCATAGACGGATCGGTCTGGGGGAGCTCGCTGGGATTTCCCGGTTACATCGCGAGATTCGACCCTGGACCCAATCCAGCAGAAACCGGTCTCACCGAAATCTATGAACCGCCGGTCGCGCTGAACGGTTACGGCGTCCGCGGCATGGACATCGATCGCAACGGCGTCGTTTGGGTTTCACTTTCCAGTGGGCATCTTGGAAGCTTCGATCGGCGCAAATGCAAAGTTCTCAACGGCCCGACCGCGACGGGAAAGCACTGCCCTGAGGGCTGGACGCTCTATCCGTTTCCCGGACCGCAATTTGAGAACCTGACGGACTCAGGTTCGGTGGAGTCCAGCTATTACACCTGGGTGGATCAATTCGACACCTTTGGCTTAGGCAAGGACGTGCCGATCGCCACCGGCAACTTGAACGACGGGCTGTTGGCTTTGGCGGACGGAAAATTCGTCACTCTTCGCGTACCGTATCCTTTGGGCTTCTACGCCAAATGGATGGATGGGCGCATCGACGATCCAAAGGCCGGCTGGAAGGGCAAAGGGTTGTGGGCGACCTTCGGCAACCGGACGCCATTCCATATAGAAGGCGGCAAGGGGACAAAGTCCAAGGTCCTACACTTCCAGCTTCGCCCCGATCCGCTGGCGAAGTGAGACGAATAGTTTACAACGCATGCCTGACCCCCGGCGCCAAGCAAGTTAAGAGCTTCGTGGGAGAGGTGAGCTTCGAATGGCGCGGTCGAGAAATAGGCCAATCACTTAAGCTCCTGGATTTGATGTGTAGGCTTTAACCGTACGTAGCTTTTGCAAGCGCTCACCAGCCTGCCGCAGCGTATCTAAAACCTTGCAGAAGGCGAAGCGTATGTGCTTAAAGCCATATTCGGGCTGATGATAGAAACTGCTTCCCGGCACCGCGGTCACACCAATTTCCTTGGTGAGGTAACGTGCGAAGTCCGTATCATTGGTAAAGCCGAACTCTGATATATCCGTCATGATGTAATATGCGCCTTGAGGTTTGTAGCACTTGAACCCGGCTTGGCCGAGGAGCCCAAGCAACAAGTCGCGCCGTTGCGCGTAATCGCGCGCGAGATTCTCATAGTAGCTTGGCAGAAGCGTCAACGCAGTTGTGCCGGCTTCCTGGAGCGGCGCAGGCGCGCCCACGGTGAGGAAATCGTGCACCTTCCTCATAGCGCTGGTCAGATGCGGAGCAGCAATGGCATAGCCGACGCGCCAGCCGGTGACACTGTAGGTCTTGGACATGCCATTGATGGTGATGGTGCGTTCGCGCATGCCTGGGATTGTGGCGATAGGAATATGCTCGGCACCATCGTAGATAATGTGCTCGTAGATCTCGTCGGTAATGGCCAATGCATTCCACTTTTGGCAGAGGCGCGCGATCTGCCCCAGCTCCGCGCGTGTGAAAACTTTGCCCGTCGGGTTGTTCGGGGTATTGATGATGATCGCTTTCGTGTGGTCGTTAAACGCGGCCTCTAGCTCGTCAGGGTTGAAGTGCCAGGTGCCCTCAGGATCGTCGTTTACGTTCGGAGCATGGAGGGTCACATAGCGCGGGGTGGCGCCTGAAAGGATTGCATCTGGACCGTAGTTCTCGTAGAAGGGCTCGAAAATGATCACCTCGTCGCCGGGGTTGGTGACCGCAAGCATGGCGGACATCATCGCCTCCGTAGATCCGCAGCAGACGGTAATGTCGCTCTCAGGATCGATCCTGAGCCCATAATCGGTTTCGTATTTTTTCGCGATTGAATCGCGCAGGCTCTTCGTACCCCAAGTGATCGAGTACTGGTTGTAGTCGTCCTCGATGGCGCGGATGGCGGCTCGTTTGATCTCCTCAGGGGCAGGGAAATCGGGAAACCCTTGAGCAAGGTTAACCGCGCCATATCTATTAGCTAACCGCGTCATCTCGCGGATCACCGACTCGGTAAATCGCTCAGCTTTTTCGGATATCAGCTTCTTCAATCCTATTCCTTGCTACTCAGTCTACCTCAATCGAGAAATGGCAGGATCAAATAAGGCAGTCAAGACTCCTGAGCGAGCTGAATCCCTTCTCACTTGCCTTTGTTGCCGCATGAAAAATTGCGTCGCGCCCGATATTGGCTAATTCTTCTCGTCGATTCGATCGCAGTTTCAGCTAGACGGCTCGAAGAGTTCAAACCGTTCAAGCCGTTCAAAACGGTTAACCGGTTCAATGCTTCAGGCCGGAGGGTGATCTGGTGTTCGAGCCATCCACGCTTTGAAATCCAGATCCTCATTGCCAGCGTGTAGCTGCTAGCTCTTGCACGAATACATCTTTCCGTTGTATTTCCCGCCAAAGTGCGCAACGGTAGATGAGCCGGCGGGATTATGACTCATCGAATTCTCCTCGTTGTCGGCGCGCTGCTTTTTCTCAGCTTGATCGAGCGGCCGACCTAGTCACCTTGCGCTATGGACAAAATGCGGCCTCGGCAGTTGAGCTTGAGCGCATTCAATCGCGTGCTCACGCTCATGGGTGAAGCTGGGGTCATTCCGACTCCGGTCCCCGCTGCTGAACGCTTCACTGATCTACAATATCTGAAGGCCGCCGGGGTTCAATAAAGCGTTTCAGCGTTCCGCCTTTCCGCTTGCCGTTTGTTCAATACCCTGCGAAATAATTATCTCATGAATTTGACGAACTACTTTTACCGTGTGCCTCTCTGCGTACCTTATTGGAACGGCGCAACGTATCGCAGGGTCATTCGATCGTTTGCATTGGGCACGATCATCGACGGGCCGGATCTTAGCGAGCTGAGATCTTTAGTGATCGAGACACTCGGTGTTGAAGACGCCGTCCTCTGCGGCTCCGGGAGTTTAGCGCTGGAAATCGCCTTGCGGGCGTGCGACGTCCGGCAGGGCGATGAAGTAGTGATTCCCACCTTCTGTTGCACCGCTGTCGTCTCGCCCATTTTGGC
>WNFW01000113.1_pt1 | contig 70193 bp, 57 predicted proteins | sample 5400131 | NCBI WGS metagenome assembly WNFW01 (sample SAMN13153362, study PRJNA577476) | soil metagenome | isolation source: 20 cm soil or saprolite under grassland replicate 1 | place: USA:California | collected 2016-06-15
AGCGTCGCGCTCGCCGCCATCTGCTTGAAGGTTTCAAAGGTCATTCGCGCGTCCATGCGCTCGCTGGGGAAGTGAGCGTCCGTCGCGATCGACCACCGACTAATTTTCCTCCATGACGCTGCGCTGTCCTATCTGGCTGTTCGATATGGTGACACCGAAGCCGCGCAGTATCCTTTGGCTTCTTGCCGCGACCGCGCCGATGGCCGTCGCCACGACGCTCGGCGCCCAGCAAACGTGGAACGATGAGCGCACTCGCGCGCTCGTCGAGCACGCCACCGAGCGCAGGGCGAATCAGCTCGCCGACACCGCGCTCGTCGACTACAAGGCTACGGCGCACGGTTACGTGACATTCCTCGCACAATTTGGAGAGGGGTTTCCCGAGCCGCCAAAAATCGTCAAGGCGGACGAGCTGGGTTTGGAAGTTTACTGGCGCGCGCCCGATCTGAGCAAGCAGCGCATCATGGGCCGTCGAGATACTCTCCTCCTTCCTACCGACATCAACTACCATCGCGACCATCTGGGCATCGTCCAGAACAACTTCAGGAACATCATCAGGATCGGCGAAGGTGATGAAGTTCAGGACGTTCCGCATCCGCTCTCGCCAACCGGCCTCGACGTATACGACTTCGCGATCCACGATTCACTCCAGATCCGTCTGGGTTCTCGGGTGCTCGACGTCTACGAAGTACGAGTGCGGCCAAAAGACGACCGCCAACCACGCACCGTTGGATCCGTATACATCGATCGCGAATCCGGCGAGGTGGTTCGCATGACGTTCAGTTTCACGCGAGCCGCGCTGATCGACAAGGACCTGGAAGATGTCTCGGTCGTTCTCGAGAACGGATTGATCGACGGGCGCTTCTGGCTCCCGCGACGACAGGAGATCGAGATTCGCCGCACGGGATCGTGGCTCGATTATCCGGCGCGTGGCATCATCCGCGGACGGTGGGAGATCTGTTGTTATGAGATCAACAAAGGAATTCCGCCGAGCTATTTCGCCGGACCGGAGATCGTCATGGCGCCGACTGCCGAGAGGGCGCAGAACCCATTCCCGTTTACGGGTCACGTCCTGGATTCACTTCCCCCAGACGTGCGGGCGGTTACCGACGAAGATGTGAAAAAGGTGCAGGAAGAGGCGCGAGCTCTCGTGCGCGCGCAAGCGCTTGCCCGCAGTCGTAGCTTCGCGTTATCGGCGCGCCACATATCGGACTTGGCTCGATTCAACCGCGTTGAAGGACTCGCGCTTGGAACCGGAATTCTGCAGCGGCTGGGGGGCGGTTTGGCCGTGGCCGCGGCCGGACGTTATGGCTTCAGCGACGAAGAGCTCAAGGGCCGCGCCGCGCTCGAATATCGAACCGGAATGGGTTCGTCCCTCGTGCTCGCCGCGCAGCGAGAGTACCACGATGTGAGCGACGAGCAGGAGGCATCACTCGTCCGCAATACGATCGCGGCCCAGGAGTTCGGCAGCGATTACACGGACACCTACGACGCTCGGGGGATCTCTCTGAGTGGCTCGCTCGCTCTGTTCGGGTGGCGGCCCTCTTTCGAGCTTGCCTACGAACAGCACGCCCCGCTGTTCGTGCGCGCGAAACCGGCCTCGGGGGCGTTTGAGCCAACGATTCCGGCCGAAGAACTCCGCGAAGAACATGTCGGTCTGGCACTGGACCGCGGTACGAGCCTGACTTATGGCGGCTTCGAGCTGGCTTCCCACGTCGCGGTGAGCGGGATTCGGCGCGTCGGCCAAGGCGCCCATGCGGAAGCGGTGCGTCCAACCATCGTGCTCGATCTCCAGCGACCGTTCGGCACGAATCGACTGATTTCTCACACGTTCGCGGCTGGCGCGCTCAGCGGGGATTCTGTCGCCGTTCAACACTTGGTTTACCTGGGCGGACCGACGAGCGGTCCAGGCTACGATTTTCATGAATTTGTCGGGCGAGGCGGTGTGAGTCAGCGGCTCGAGTATCGCTTTCTGACTCCGTTCGTACCGATACCGCTCGGTCGATTCGGTCGCGCGCCTGGTTCGATCACCCTCGCGCCATTTGCCACCGTGGTGTGGATCGATCGCTCCGCGGCATTCAAAGAGGCGCGTCAGGGCTGGTACCCCTCCCTCGGGCTTGGAGCGTTGACGGTCTTCGATGTCCTCCGACTGGATGTCGCCCGCGGCCTGCGGGGCGGAAGATGGACCTTCTCGCTGGACATTGGCCGGGATTTCTGGAGCGTTCTCTAGTCGCTCCCAGTAGGCACTTCGCTCGTTATTGAACGCCAGGCGTCGTCGTCCTTCTTACGGCGGGAATTGCTGACTCAGGCACCCGTATCCGAAAGACCCATCCCAACGAAGGCAGCCATGGCTACACTCTCGACCTTTCGCCGCGCGTCGCTGACGCTCGCGCTCGCCACTTTGGCGGGATGCGCGACGGCAACCTCTCGCACCTCGGCTCGTTCGAGCGTGTCGATTCCAAATGCGACGGCGCCTCTGCGGGCCGCGCCCGACAAGAATACGCTTCGGCGCGCGGACAGTGCGTACGAGGCCGGAGCCTATCCGTTGGCGACTGAATTGTACGAGGGCATCGTCACTGGACAGGCGTCGCCAGCGTCCATCGCTGTCTTCCGCCTCGCGACGCTCTGGTCTTGGGACAACCGACTTGAGGATGCGGTCGCGCTTTACCGGCGTTACATCGTACAGGAGCCACGTGACGCGGAAGGTCGGTTAGCGCTGGCGAGGACTCTGGCCTGGGGCGGGCACTACGCCTCCTCCGTCGCCATTTACGATTCGCTGATAGCCGGTAATCAACGCTATCGCGACGCTGTCATTGGTCGTGCGCAGACGCTCGCTTGGGAAGGCGACTTGAAGGACGCTCTCGCCACGTACAAAACATGGGTCGAAAATCACCCGACGGATCGCGAAGCGTCCATGGACTACGCGCGCGCTCTGGCCTGGAACAATCAGATGGACGAGGCTGAAGTTCTCTACACACAGCTCGCGAGAACGGGTAACGCGACGGCGAGAAAAGGGCTTGCGCGCGTGATCGGCTGGAAAGGCGACTTGCAGCGCAGCGAACAAAATTGGCGTCAGGTCCTGAGCACCGATCCTGCCGATCCCGAGGCGTTGACGGGGCTAGCACAGGTTCTGAGCTGGCAGGGGCGGCAGGCTGACGCTGAGACGGCGCTGCAGCTCGCGCTGCGATCGAACCCCGCTTACGGGGACGCACGCACACTGTTGCGCTGGGTGCAGGCCGATCTGAGACCGAGCATGACTGTTTCAGGCGTCAGCATCAATGACAGCGACAAGAATCGTTCGACGAGCTTTATTGCCGATTACGTCGCTCGCGCGTGGTGGAATGGCGCAATTGGCGGCAGATACACCGAGCGCAACGCGAATTTTGCCGCGATCGATTCCCGCGCCGACGCGGTCAACATCTTTGGCCGCTGGCAGCCGACGCAGAGCTCATGGCAGCTTCGGGCCGACGGTGGACTCACGAGACACTCTTCCACTTTCCTCCCATCCACATCGAGAGAGCGAACGATCCGCAGCGGCGCGCTTCGCGCCTCCGGTAACCTCGGCCACTCATTCATCGTCGGAGTGAGCGCTGCGCGAGCGCCGTTCGACGAGACGGCACTCCTTATCGCGAATGGCGTAGTGAGCTCGGAGATCGCGGGCGAAGGTCAGGTAGCGCTGCCGCGACGCTTCTTACTATCGGCCGCCGCAAGTCGCGCGCGACTGACGGGCGGAACGCGAGACAATGCACGCGACGGTTTCTCGTCGACGTTGCGATGGACGGCGAGCCGAAGCTGGAGTCTCGCTGCGTCAGCTCACCAATTCGGCTACGACACGACATCGTCGGATGGCTACTTCGCCCCGCGGCGATACGTTCTCGCCGAGGCGGCCGGCCGTGCGCATGTGGGCGGCAACCTCGGGTGGAATGCCGACGCCGACGTCGGACTCGGGCGTCAAAGCATTGAGTTCTTCGGCTCGAGCGAGGGCTCGCGCGTCGCCGAACGTGCCGCGCTCGCGTTTGGGTACCACTTCGATCCTGCGCGCGAGATCAGCGCCTCCGGAGCGTACGCGAACGTCGCGGCACCGGCGCAGAGCACGGGCAGCGAGTACAAATGGTACACGTTCTCGCTGCGAGCGCGATTCGGTTTCTAGTCTGCACTGCGAACGTCGGCGCCAAGGTTTAGTGCGCTGACGGGTGGTCAGGGATTGCAGCGAACGCGCGCTGCATAGCGGCGAATAGTGGCTTGACCTCAGAGTACCAGCGTGGGGTCTCCCACGCCGCCCACGTCCATGTCGGAGGGCTCGCGAATCTCGCTGGAGCCACACCTCGCGGCAACGCGTCGCCGCCCGAGTTCGGCGCGGACGGAACGTAGCTTTCCACGACAAAGCGAAAACCGTCGGTCGGTACCCCCGTAACGTGGCCGCCAGGTGTGTTTCCAAAGAGTACGCTGCGGGCTGAGGGATCGACGACTTGCAGCATCCCCCACGGCAGGCGCACTTCGATCACGCCGCTTCGAGCGTCGGCATACCAGTCAGCGAGAGAATTCTCGGACTCGCGCGCGAAGATCAGCCGGTTACGATTGTAGCTGATCGCTGGAAAAATTCTCCCATCTCGGCTGATGCGCCGACGATTTGGAACGACTACGACGGAATCCCAGACGCCGCGATCGTTCGCCACCGTTCGCGACGGCGGATTGTAGACATACTGCATCGCCGGGGGCTTGCTCCCGGGAATGAGCACGGCCCGGTACGGGTTGTACGGGTGATCCACGAGTAGCTGACTGTCCTCGGGCCCTCCGAGATCGAGCACGAACTCGAGGCCAAGAGGGGCGCGAGAGCCCGTGTGGGGCAGGCGCATATCCCCGAAGTCGGCGCGATAGGTATCGATTCCGATCTGGTAGTGCGCCTGTCGCCAATCGATGCCGCCGACATCGAGACGGAGATAAAGATAGGCCTCGTCCTGCGCCACTCGCAGTGATTTGAGCTGGAGGGCGGGAGCATTGGGACGCTCGCCCGTCGCTTTGTACAGCACCGGTCGTCCGCGCCAATCGGCGGTGTCACCATCTATAGCGATTTTCGAAGCCTTGGTTCCGGCACGCATTGCAACCACTCCGTAATTCTCCTCAGCGTCGAGTGGATTGAGCCAGAGTCGTTTCCGGTCAGGAGGAGCCTCGAAGTCGACAACGATCCAGTTTTTCTTGAACCATTCATCGATGAGCGAGAAGAGTCCCGCTCCAGCGGCGCCCGCTGCGTAAATCTCGCGCGTAAGTCTCGCGTCGATTCGCGCCTGCGCTTCCTCCGAGTGGCCCCCGTGATTCCACCCCTGTGCCTGGAAGTGCCCGATCCCGCGCGAAGACGGAACTCCGTACTCGCTGATGACGACGGGCATTTCGCCATGATGCGCGATGAGCTCTCTCAGATATCCGAAGAAATTGCTCGGACCTTCGGGAGACCGCGCTCGCGAGTATGCCGGGTCAACATTTATGAAGTCGGGATAGTAGGGGTACGCGTGATACGATGCGAAAATGCCAGCAACGAACGAGTTGGTCGCGTGCATCTTCACCGCATCCAGTCCTACAATGTCGTTGTCGTACTCCTTCGGTATCTCGACGAGCTTTTCGCCGCGGGCCCGCAACAAGGCGATTTCCTGAGCCTTGGTGGTCTCGGTGGGATGCGCCAGCGGATCAAGCGTCGGCCAATTGGTATAGGCAACCGGACGTTGCGCGTTATAACGCTCCATCTCGAAGCTGACGAGATAGTCGCATTGCTCGGCGAGCCACCCCTCGAGCGGATTGCCGCCTGAGAGGGTTATGAACTTTCCCGTGTAGGCGCCCCGACGCGGATTGCTCGCGTTATATGCGACGACGGAATAAGGCTCCCATTCGCGGCCGATAATGTAGCCAAGCGTCCACGGCGATACGTCGGCGCGGTAAAGGCCAGTCGCATGGCCGGGTAACGGTTGGATCGCCGCGTCGCCATGTACAAGTGAGACGACGCGTCGCATCTCGGCTCGAAACTGTCCGAGCCATTGAGGATCGTCGTACTTTTCCCGTTTTTTTCCCGGCGGCAATTCCGTCCAGACACCGTGAATGAGCCAGACTGGGTGAGCGGGATGCGCGATATTCCACCTCCGCAACGCGGCGTAGAAGTGGGGCGGATGAATCGTGTAGACGCGTATAGCGTTGGCGCCCATCTGTGCGATTAGCCCGATCCATCGCTCGTACGTGCTGTCGTTTGGCGGAAACTCCGACGGATATTTTCCAGGCACCGCGGCCCCGAGGTTTACCGCCTTGATCCACATGGGCGACCAACGACCTGCGGCGTCGTGAACTTCGAATACCCGTTTGCCGGTTCTCGCGACGATTGCCGTAGCAGCGGGGCGAACGTGGTCGCCGAGGAGACTTTCATCTACCGCCGCCGGAATCTTCGCGAGATACGACAGCGCCGTCGAATCACCCGGCAGAATTCGCAGCGCACGCTCGAAGCTCCGCCTGGCAGCGGGAAGGTCGCCCGCTCTGTACGCGGACATGCCTGCCCCGGCGACCGCATCGTACGAGGTAGAATCCGCCGCGACGGCTCGCTGAAAGAACGTGCGTGCCTCAGCGACCTTTCCCTCGCGCATGACGGCGTAGCCCGCGCCGGTCAGCGCACCGGGATCGCCAGAGCACTGCGCGAGGGCGCGCTTGAATTCTGTTTCAGCGCTGGAGGCATCCCCTTTTCGATACGCATCCCAGCCTCGACTAACGGCCCGTATTACGTCCGGACGCGCTCGGCAGGCTGGTTGGGCTTGCGCCCCGAGAGGTCGCGCCAGGAGCGCGCCACCGATCAGGCAAACGCGCCAAAGAGGCACCTGAAGCCCCGCTGTGGGCTGTCTCGGAGACGGCATCGCTAGGACACATATCATTGCCGGCAAACGTTGGCAACTCGTTGCGGCGCGATTCCGCGAGAATTGATTTGGCCACGAAGCTGCTCCGCAGTGCTCCTAGCTTGGAGCGTGACGTGTCTGGTCAACCCACAGGCGAAGGATCCGTGGCTCCTCCCGATCCTGAAGGAGCTGCTTTCAACCAGCTCCCTGCAGCTGCTCCAGGCGCGGACAGAGACCAGTTATTGGCAAACCGCGCTAGAGGCATCTTTGCTGACCGACGAGGAAATTCTCGCCGCGCTTTCGCTCCGTACCGGCTTTGGAATCGCTACCGGGTTGCTCGTGAGCTCACAGGCACGCGACAAGGTTTCCGAGCGCCTTGCCCGGCGATACGAAATCCTTCCACTGGCGGTGTCCGATTCCGTGCTCGATATAGCTACGTCCAGTCCGTACGACCTCGATTGTGAGACGACAATCGCCTTCGCGACCCGACGTGCCGTGCGCATGTCGCTCGCCGCTCCGAGCCGGATCCAGGAGCGGATCGAAGAGGTCTACGCACCGGTCGAGAGAATCAGCAAGTTCCTCGATCGCGCTGGTAAGTCCGATTTCCATCCCGTCATCGAGCCAGTCGATGCGACCGAAAGCCAGCTCGACGACAAAGAGGCCGAGCGGCCGGTAATCAAACTGGTCGACCACATAGTCGCTGAAGGAATTGCTGTCGGCGCAAGCGACATACATCTGGAGGCAGGGGAGAACGGGATCGCGGTGCGATATCGGATCGACGGCATGCTCAAGGAAGTGATGGTGCTCCCGAAAGCGGTGGGCGTTCCCCTGGTGTCGCGAATCAAGATCATGTCGCAAATGGATATCGCGGACAGGCTTCGCCCGCAGGGTGGGCGGGCCCGTGTTGCGATCAATGGGTCGCGCGTCGACCTGCGCGTCTCAACCCTGCCGGCATCGCACGGAGAAAAGGTCGTGATCCGCATTCTGGACTCGCGGGCCGCACTGCGCTCGGTGGAATCGCTCGGTCTCGATCCGGTCGATGGGCCTCGGATGCAGAAGCTGCTCGACGTGCGCGAAGGATTGATCCTCGTCACCGGTCCGACGGGCTCTGGAAAAACGACAACGCTGTACGCCGCCCTCCGACTTCTGCAACATCGCGGCGTGAACATCATCACTGTCGAAGATCCGGTCGAATATCGGATTCCCGGAATCGTGCAGGTGCAGATTCACGAAAAGGCGGGTCTCACTTTCGCATCCGCGCTGAGGTCGGTGCTGCGCCAGGATCCCGATGTCGTACTCATCGGCGAAATCCGCGACCGCGAAACGGCGGCGATCGCGGTACAAGCATCGCTCACCGGTCACCTCGTCTTCGCGACCCTACACACGAACGATGCGTGCAGCTCCATAGTCAGGCTTACCGATCTTGGCGTCGATACGGTGAAGCTGGCCGGCGCTCTCAAGGGCGTTGTTGCCCAGCGCCTGATTCGCCGGCTCTGTTCCGGCTGCAAGCTGGTTGCGAACGCCGGCGTGCCACGACGTCTGATTGGGACCATTCCCGAAGACTCGATGATCTACATTCCCGTCGGCTGCACTGAATGTTCGATGACGGGCTATTCGGGACGCGTTGCTGTGACCGAAGTGCTCGTCATGACTCCGGAGATCGAGCGGGCGATCGCCGCGAGTGAACCTCCCGAGCATTTGCTCGCCGCGGCGCGGATTTCGGGAACGCGCTCGCTCTGGGCGTGCGGATGCGCGCAACTCCTCTCCGGGAATACGAGCGCGCCGGAGCTCGTGCGGGTCATTGAGCCCGAGACGTCGCGTGCCGATCCGCGGCGGAATCACTCGGCATACAATTCGCCGGAGCCGATCGTCTATGAGAAACCGCCGGAGCAGCTGATGACGAAGATCAGTCCGGGAGTCATCGAGCTGTTCGTGGTTCGCCACAACGGAGGGGACTGGCGCGTCCTCACACTCAAGCGCGCGGCAGATGGCAAGCGCCCTGGTTCATGGGAAACGGTCTATGGCAAAGTCGATGCGCGCGAGAAACCGGAAAAAGCAGCGATTCGGGAATTGCGCGAGGAGACAGGCCTCGAACCCCAGTCGCTCTACAATGTGACCGTCAGCAGCTTCTATCTCCACGACAGCCACACCATTCAGATGTGCATGACCTTTGCGGCCTTCGTATCCGAGGAGGCCGAAGTCACACTCAGCGAAGAACACCAGTCCTTCGACTGGTTGTCCGTCCGAGATGCGTGTGAGCGGTTCACCTGGCCGCGCGAGGCGCACGCGCTGCGCGACGCCCAACACCTGCTCGGCAGTGGTAATGCCGGGGCGGTGGAGGATGTCCTCAGAATTAAGTAACTGTCCCGAATTTGAGTTTGATTCAACTGCAACTCAACGGATGCGTAGCTGCAGTTGTCAGGCCCGCGGCTTGACGGTGGTGAGACTCTCTTGCCCGATTGGCGCGTTAGGCTTGATGCGAACGCTCTTCGCGGGAATCCCGACGTACACGTGAAACGGACGGACATCCTTCGTCGCCACCGCCATTGCGCCCACCATCGCCTGCTCGTTGACGTGGACTCCGGCGAGAACCGTCGCGTGGTAAGTGATGCGAACGCCGTCGTCGAGCCTGGTCAGCGCGGCGGTAACGTCGCGCTGATCGACGATGCTATGCGTGTGGCTATAAACGTTCGCGAAGTCACTGATTGAAACGTTGTTGCCGAGCGAGATTCCGCCACGATCGTCAAGCAGCACGTATCGGTGGACCACGACGTTGTCGCCGACTTCCATGTTGTAGCCGAACGAGAATTCGACGTACTGAAACGCTTTGAAATTCTCACCGCACCGCTTGAAGATGTACGGCGCCAGCAACCGCCGGAATTGCACGCCCAGCTCCACGTTTTGCCCACCAAGTGGAGTCCGGTCGAAGGAATACCATAGCCAGAGAAGTGGCTTCACCTTCTGAAAACGCGCGTCGTCGCACTCGGCGTAGTACTCGGGCTCCAGCGTCACGTTGCGCGGATCGAGCGCGGAGAGCGCAAGCCGGGTCGGAAGAGGCAGCTTGGCGTCTTCGACCGCCGTCTCCCAATTCGCTGCGTACTGCGGGTACGCAATCTCGCAGAGCGTTCGGCGGCAAAGCAGCGCACGATCGCCGCCCAATTTCAGCTCGGCGCCGAGTTTCTCGAGCCATTGCAGCTCGATGCCGGCGCAAGGTAGCGACGGAAGCTTGCGGAGGGGATAGATCGCCATGCGGGAAAGTTGCCGTTCGTCGGCCCGAAAAACCAGTTATCGCAGCTTCGTTCGCGGCGAAGACTACTGCGTGGGATGCGATGCACGCGCGCGAACCAGCGCTCGCTCGCGCTCTACCCGCGTCAGGATCTGCTCCCAGCTGTCATCGCGCACGGTCTGAAACGTGACCACGAGAGGTTGGTCGAGGTCGATCGCTTCATCGAACAGGTAGATGGCGCTCTGGGTCTCCCGCTGCTTGAGTCTCTGTTCGCCGAATCCCGAGCTGAGAGGTAGCACCTCAAGCGCGCGGAAATCGCGTCCGCTGCTCGTGATCACCAGTTCCATAGGACTGAAGTGCACGTCGGGCTCGACCCCGTAAAACGACACGTACCATAAATCCGGGGCCCGCCCGCCCGTTCGTCGCGTAACGGCTGCGATCGCTTGCTTGTTGCTTTCCTGCAGCTCACGAAGCGCTCGATACGAATCGGGAGTCAACAATCGAATGAGATTCTCTTCCAGCGGGATTGCGCGCACGATCAGACCCTGTAGCTCCAGTCTGATTGCGATGTCGTCTTGTCTCAGCGTGCCGAATCCAACCGGCACGCTCGCCCGGCCGGTCGTATCGTCCGCGATGGGCGCCAGCGTCCCTTGTCCCGACGCGGTCGGAGTTCCGCTCGCGCACGCCGCCGCCACCACGACGAGCACCGCCGCCTCGAGAATTTGCTGGTGGGTGCTCATTGCGTGTCGCCGGCCGGCGCGATCGGCTCGCTGGCGCCCTTCATCGCGTCAGTCTCCGGCGCTGCCTCGACAAGGTCCGTTATCGCCTCGAGGAGCTCAATTCGCCCCTCTCCGGAATGCGCGCTGAACGGGATTACCTGCTCACTTTCCAGAGTCAGCGCACGCGAAATGTCCGCGACTCGCTCGCGCGCCAGCGACTTGCTCAATTTGTCGGTCTTCGTCAACGCGACAATGGTCGGCACTCCCACCTCCGCCAGAAAATCCAGCATCGCATGATCATCATCGCTCGGGTCGCGTCTGATGTCCAGCAGGAGCACTATACCCCGAAGGTGCGTCGTCCGCCTTAAATAGCTTTCGATCAGCGGACGCCACCCTGATTTTTTCTCCTTCGAGATCCGAGCGTATCCGTAACCGGGCAGATCGACGAGCACGAACCCGTTGTTAATCCGGAAGAAGTTGATCTCGCGAGTGCGACCGGGCGTGCGACTCACCCGGGCGAAGGACTTCCGTCGCACGAGCGTGTTGAGGAGGGAAGACTTGCCGACGTTCGACCGGCCCGCGAACGCGATTTCGGGAAGCGAAGAGTCCGGACGCCAACCCTCTTTCTCCGCCATCCCCCCGATGAATTCGACGTTCCGGATGACCAGCCTGTCGCTCGGCGGCGAGGCACCCGGGTCCTTCACCATCTAATGCGTTACTGAATCGTATAACGCTTCGCCCGAGGAAGCGGTCGCCGCCGGCTGTGGCCGGAGCGCGAGGGCCAGGACTTCGTCCATCGTCTTGACCGGGTGAAAGCGAACGGAGGCGCGAACCTCCTCAGGAAGCTCTTCGATGTCGCGCGCGTTGCCGTTGGGAACGATGACGTCCGTCACCTTGTTCCGGTGGGCGGCCACCGACTTCTCCTTGAGTCCGCCGATCGGCAACACCCGTCCGCGGAGAGTGATTTCGCCCGTCATCGCGACATCACCGCGCACCGGCACACCAGTGAGCGCGCTGATGACGGCGGTCGCGATCGCAATTCCCGCTGACGGGCCGTCCTTCGGTGTCGCCCCGGCCGGCATGTGGATGTGGATGTCTTTGGTCCGGTAAAACTCCGATTCGATGCCCAGCGCACGCGCACGAGCGCGAGCATACGAGAGGGCGGCGCTCGCCGATTCCTTCATTACGTCGCCAAGCGTGCCCGTCAGCTGCACCTTGCCGCGTCCCTTGACGACACTCACCTCGATCTCGAGGACCTCGCCACCCGCCGACGTATACGCGAGACCCGAGGCGACACCGATCTTGTCGTCGAGTGACGTATCATCGGGATCGAAGGGGGGAGGCCCGAGCAGATCCTTCAGATCGTCGACGCCTATTGTCGTGACCTGTGCGGGTCCCGAGACGGCAACATCGTCGCCCTTGCTTGCGGTCGCCGTTCCGACTTCGGCGCGCTTGCGCGCGAGCTTCCGCGCCACTCTCGCGATGCGCCGCTCGAGCTCGCGCACACCGGCCTCGCGCGTGTAACCGCGCATGACCGCCATCAACACGTCAGGCTCGAGCACGACCTCGTCCTTTTTCAACCCATTCGCCTCGATCTGCCGCGGCAACAGGTATTGTCGCGCAATCGCAAGCTTCTCGTGATCGAGATAGCCGGCAATCCGGAGTATCTCCATGCGGTCACGCAGCGGCTCCGGAATTCCGGCCAGCGAGTTCGCGGTGGTAATGAACAGGGCCTGCGACAGATCGTAGTCAACTTCGAGGTAATTGTCGTTGAACGTCGTGTTCTGTTCCGGATCGAGCACCTCGAGCAGCGCCGCCGCCGGATCGCCTCGAAAGTCCTGCCCTAGCTTGTCGACTTCGTCGAGCAGAATCACCGGGTTGATGACCTCGGCACGGCGCATCGCCTGAATGATTCGCCCCGGCATCGAGCCGATATAAGTGCGGCGATGTCCGCGGATCTCCGCCTCGTCGCGCACGCCGCCGAGTGCCATGCGGACGAACTTGCGACCCAGCGCGCGCGCGATGGAGCGTCCAAGCGAAGTCTTTCCGACACCCGGTGGTCCGACGAGACAGAGGATCTGACCATCGAGGCGTCCAACGAGCGACAGCACAGCGATGAAATCGAGAATGCGGTCCTTCACTTCGTCGAGGCCGTAGTGGTCGGCGTCGAGGATCGCCCGCGCGTGCGGCACGTCGAGCACTTCGTCCGTTCGCTCGGTCCACGGAATCGACACGATCCAATCGACGAAATTGCGGGCAACCGTGAATTCAGGCGACATTGGCGGCATGCGACGCAGCTTTCTCAGCTCACGCATCGTTCGCTCTTCGACCACAGCGGGCAGCGCCTTCTTCTTGATCTGCGCCTCGAGCTCGGCGAAATCGTCGCTGTCTTCCTCGCCCAGCTCGCGGTGGATTACGCGCAGCTGCTCCTGCAGGTAGAACTCGCGCTGATTCTGGAACATCGCGCCACGCACGTCGTCATCGATCTTCCGCTCGAGTCGCAGCAGGTCGATCTCGCCCGAAAGCAGCTCGGCGAGCATCTCGAGCAGGCTCCGTAGTGTGTCCGCCTCAAGCAGAGACTGGCGCAGCTCGAAGCGGACAGCGACGTGTGCCGCCACGCCGAACGCCTGCCGCTCCACCGAGTCGGTGCTCTGGATGATCGCGACGATCTCGGCCGGAATGCGCCGATGGAGGCCAACGTACTCCTCGAAGGAGTTCAAAACGCGGCGACTCAATGCCTCGGTCTCCGCGGCGTCCTCGGGTGCCGGGCCAGCAAAGGGCAACGGCGACGCCGCGGCGCGCAACACGTTCCCGCTCGGGAAGTAGCGCGTTACGCGAGCCCGGGCAACGCCCTCGACTAGTACTCGCGTTGTACCTGTCGGCAGCCTCGAGACCTGAACGACCCTGCCGATGACTCCGGTACGATGAAGATCGGCTGCTGCCGGCTCCTGCTTTTCACCGTCACGCTGAGCGACGAGCAGGATGATCTTGTCTTCCGCCAGTGCCGCCTCGATGGCAGCGAGCGAGGCGGGGCGCCCGACGAGCAGCGGGATGACTACATAGGGGAAAATGACGACATCCCGAAGCGGCAGGACCGGAATTCGATCCGACGTCGGGATGGTTTCATTGTCGCGCTGGAAGATTTGAGGCACGCTAGAGTTGGGCGACGGCGGAAAGTGGTTGAAACTGCAACTTAAGACGACCCGCTAAGGGCGGTCGGCGGACCGGCTGGCAGCCACGAGCCGGCTCGGAGCTCCGAGCTGCTCCGCCCAAAGCTCCCCGCTGGTATCCTTCAGTTGTTGTTATGAAGTCCTACGCTTCCTTCTTGCGCCTCATCGGCGAGATCTCGAGCAACGGCTGCGTGCCATTCGTGATGCACGATTCGGTGACCTTCACCTCGACTACGTCCTCTCGGCCAGGAAGGTCGAACATCACTTCCATGAGCACCTCTTCGAGGATCGCGCGCAGCCCGCGAGCACCCGTGCCACGCTTGAGCGCCTTGGTGGCTATCGCCCCCAGCGCCGCCTCGTCGAATGTGATCTTCACATCCTCGAGCCCGAACAGCTTCGCGTACTGCTTGGTGAGAGCGTTCTTCGGCTCCTTGAGAATGCGCACCAGCGCCTCTTCGTCGAGCCCTTCGAGAGCCACGGTAACCGGAAGGCGGCCGACAAGCTCCGGAATCAGTCCGTAACGGAGCAGATCGTCCGGCTCGACCTCGCTGAACATCTTTGTCTGCGCGAGCTTCTTGTCGCGGACGGCCGCGCCATTAAACCCGATCTGACGCCTACCGGTTCGCGACTCGATGATCTTCTCGAGTCCGTCGAAGGCGCCGCCGCATATGAAGAGGATGTCTTTCGTATTGAGCTGGATGTACTCCTGCTGGGGGTGCTTGCGGCCTCCCTGCGGGGGCACGGAAGCCACGGTGCCTTCGATGATCTTGAGAAGCGCCTGTTGCACGCCTTCGCCAGAGACATCGCGGGTGATGCTCGGATTCTCTGATTTGCGCGCGATTTTGTCGATCTCGTCGATATAGACGATGCCGCGCTCGCATTCGGCGACGTTGAAGTCGCCAGCCTGGAGGAGCCGAACCAGGATATTCTCCACGTCCTCCCCGACGTAACCCGCTTCGGTGAGAGTCGTTGCATCGGCGATCGTAAAAGGGACGTCGAGAATCCTCGCCAACGTCCGGGCGAGAAGTGTCTTCCCGACGCCGGTTGGCCCGATCAGCAGGATGTTGGATTTGTCGAGCTCGACGTCGTCATCCTTGAGCGACGTGGAGTTGATGCGCTTGTAATGATTGTAAACGGAAACGGCTAGTGCTTTCTTTGCCTGTTCCTGCCCGATCACGTACTGGTCCAGAACGTCCTTGATCTCCTGCGGCGATGGGACCTGAGTTATCGCCTCAGCTACCTCTCGCTCCTCGTCCTCTGCCAGAATCTCGTTGCAGAGCGCGATGCACTCATTGCAGATGTAAACGGACGGTCCGGAAATGAACTTCCGAACGGAGTCTTTCGATTTTCCGCAGAACGAGCAGCGAAGGTGTTTCTCTTGAGACATGGATCAACGGGAACAAGTGGGAGCCGGCAATTCGGAGCCTGCTTTAAGATACCTAACAGCGGGCCGCGATACGGTCAAGCAACGAATCCGGAAGCAGGACTCGTGAAGAATTTCACAAGTAACAGTACGCGCCCTTTCAGGCCTGTTTGAGCGCTTCCTCCATCTCGCCACGGTAGGATATGACGTTGTCGATAAGGCCGTACTCCTTGGCCTCGTCCGCCGACATGAAACGATCGCGGTCGGTGTCTCGCTCGATGCGCTCGACCGGCTGGCCGGTGTGCTTCGCCATGAGCTTGTTCATCTGCGACCTGAGGTGGAGAATCTCCTTCGCCTGTATCTCGATGTCCGATGCGGTGCCACCACCACCGCCCTGTGACGGCTGGTGGATCATTATCCGCGCGTGCGGCAACGCCGACCTCTTTCCGGGCCGCCCTGCTGCGAGCAGGAACGCTCCCATGCTCGCCGCCAAACCCATACAGTTTGTGTTTACCGGCGACTTGAGGAACTGCATCGTATCGTAGATCGCGAGCCCAGCCGAAACGCTACCGCCCGGCGAGTTGATGTAGATGTGGATGTCCCGCTCGGGATTGTCCGATTCCAGGAAGAGGAGCTGCGCGATCACGATGTTGGCAACGTCGTCATTGATCGACGTTCCAAGGAAGATGATCCGGTCCATCAGGAGCCGGGAGAACACATCGTAAGTGCGCTCGCCACGGCTCGAGCGTTCGATGACGTACGGCGTATAGATCGTCGGCATTGGTTCTTCTTCTTCCTCTTTAGGCATTAGTCGAGACATCGTTTCTGTCCAGCAGCCACTTGAACACCTTGTCCTCGGTGATGCTGCGCTCCATTTCTTTCAACCGGCCGCTCTTCTCAAGCTGGGCGTAAATCTGGCCGGGGTTAGCCCCTCTTTTCTCCGCCTGCTCGGCGATTCGATCATCGAGATCCTTTTCCGTTGCTGACAGGCCTTCCTTCTCGGCGATCGTCTCAATGACGAGGTCGCGTCTGATTTGTCGCTCCGCCATCGCGCGAAACTCTCCGGCGAACTGCTCACGCTGGTCCTCGGGAACCTGGTAAGCCTCCGCGTAGTTCTTCACGAACTGCTGAACCCAGCTCTTTGGCACATCGAACGCGTTGGCGGAGATAATCTGGTCGATCAGCTGCTGCCTGACGTTGGCCTCAATCTCGTGCTCGGCATGACGTTCCATGTCGGAGCGCACGGCCTGCCTCAGGGCGGCAAGGGACTCGAAGTCGCCGACCTCACGCGCCAGCGCGTCATCGAGTGGAGGAGCCGACTTCCGCTTCACCTCGTTGAGAGTCACGCGAACGGTCTTGGTCTGTCCTCTCTCCGCTTCGTCGGGGAAATCGTCGGGCCATTTAACTGCTCGCTCCGCCGTGCCGCCCGGCGTCAATTCCATGATCAGAGCCTCGATTCCCGGGATCGCCTGCCCAGCGCCGAGGACCAGCGGATAGCTCTTGCCCTCGGCCGCGTCCGCACCTTGCGTCGCGGTTGCCAGCTGCACGTTAACCATGTCACCAGGCTGTGGCTTTTCGCTCACCGGCGTCCACGTGGCCTTCTCATCGCGGACCTGCTCCAGTTGCTCCGCTACATGCTCGTCAGTTACAGTTGGCGCCTGGCGCTGGACTCGGAACCCGTTGGTCCGTGCGAGCTCGATCGTCGGACGTACCTCGAGATGGAGCTCGAAAGTGAGGGGCTTACCCTCCTCGAATTTCAGGTCGTGGACGTGCGGCTGGGCCGCGACCTTGATGCTCTCCTTTTCGACGAACTCCTGATAGGCTTCGCGAACCAATGATTCCAGGGCTTCCTGCCGGATAGCTTCGCCGAATTTCTTGCGGACCACGGTCGCCGGCGCCTTGCCAGGCCTGAAGCCGGGAAGCCTCACTGTCGACGCATACCTCCTGGCCGCCTTGTCCTCCGCATCCTTCACTGCCTCGGCCGGCACCGACACTTGGATGTGTCGCTCGACCCCTTCGGACGCTCGAGGCGTGAACTCGATTTTCATGCTCGCAATATAACAACACGGCGAAGCCCAACGGGGCAATGATGGTTTGGTCTCGAACAATCCAGCCGCGGAAAAACAAGGGGATAAAAAAACGCTGAGCGGCACCGCACTTGCCCCTCCTAACTGACACAAACCAATCGGCAATAACCAACAACGCGCGGAGGCGATTATGGAGCTCGATACCCTGAAGGACCTTTACATTGACGAAATCAAAGACCTCTACAGCGCAGAGAAAATGCTGGTGAAAGCCCTCCCAAAAATGGCGAAGGCGGCCAACACTCCTGAGCTACAGCAGGCTTTTCGGACACACCTCAAGCAAACAGCACAGCACGCTGCCCGCCTCGAGCAGATCTGCCAGGAACTGGGCGTCAGTCCGCGCGGCAAAAAATGCGTTGGAATGGAGGCACTGATCGAGGAAGGGAGCGAGCTGATTAGGGAAGGGCCAGACCCCGATGTACTCGACGCGGGGCTGATCTCCAAGGCACAGCACGTCGAGCACTACGAAATCGCGGGGTACGGAACTGTCCGCACCTACGCACGACAGCTGGGACTGGAGAACCAGGCGACGCTGCTACAGCAAACTCTCGATGACGAAAAAAGGCGCGTGCCGTCAGAGAAACGGTGGCCGGAAATAGGAACGTACTCCCGCGTTACGACCCCCGTCGTCCGGATTTCATCGAAGTTGCGGGCGGCTTTCCAGAACGCACGGGCGGATTTGGTACATGCTGTTGCTGGACCTTGGTGAGATCAGGAACACTGTGCGGCTGGGTATTTTTTTTCTTCTTCGAAAAGTCGGGGATCTCGTTCTTTCGTTTCATATGAGCTCCGATTTAGCCTGTATCTATGAGAGATGCGAAAGGGGGGACTCGAACCCCCACGGATTGCTCCACTGGATCCTAAGTCCAGCGCGTCTACCAATTCCGCCACTTCCGCGCTCGAAGTTCAAAGATAGCAACTCCACATCGATAGCGTGAAACCCGACCGACGCTCGTATTGCGTTGAAGGCGTGCCGGTCGTGCTCTACAAAAAAAACCCCCGCGAGATTCGCGGGGGTTTTTTAGCAGCGCAAAGCCCGTCTACTTCTCGACCTGCAAATTCACTATTCTCGGAGCGTGACCGGGTTCAGCCAACGAAAACACGTTGAGGCTGATATAGTCGCCGTTCTTCAGCCGGTTCAACGCCTGTTGCAAGTCACTCGGCGTGTTGATCGGGCGACGCGGCGCCGGGTACAGAACATCCGTTATCACATCCGTCTTGTATAGCTTTTCGTCGGCGGGGCTTCCCGGAGCGACGTCGGTAACCATTACGCCATGTACGGGTGCCGGCATTCTCGCCTGCGCCGCCATCTCCGTGCTTACCGGCGCTACTGAGATTCCAAGCGCCGGATGGACCATGCCGCCACCACTCGTGGGGACAGGTGCGGTAGCGGTGGCCACCTGCTGGTCGGTCGGGGCTTCCATCAGCGTAACGTGGAAAGTCTTGCGCTGGCCGTAACGCATCGCCTCGATCTCGATTGTCTCACCGGGATTGTGGTTGCGAACGATTCTCTGCAGCGTGCTGACGCGATCCACCGGCTGACCATCCGCGGTGATGATGACGTCACCCGGTTGGAGGCCTGCCTTCTTAGCCGGAGTGTCCTCGCTCGGGAAATTGCGAACGAGAACGCCACGGATGTCCTTCACACCAGCGACAGCGGCGTCTTCCGGACCGACATCGTCGATGCCGATTCCCAACGCCGGAACACGGACGTGCCCGTTGGCGATAAGTTGATCCATGACACGCTTGGCCAGCGTGATTGGAATTGCGAAGCCGTAGCCGGCATTGTAACCGGTGGGGCTCGCGATCGCGCTGTTGATGCCGATCACTTCACCGTGTGCATTCACCAGCGGACCGCCGGAATTGCCGGGATTGATCGCCGCATCAGTCTGGATCAAGTCACTGATCGCGTATTGGTTTGTCCCGTTCGGGTTCATCAACTCGGGAAGCGCACGGCCCTTGGCGCTTATGATTCCGGCTGTAACCGTGTTCTCGAGACCGAGCGGGTTGCCAATCGCGAGAACCCACTCACCGATCCGCGCACTGGCATCATTGCCGAGGGGAATAGTGGGGAAGTTGCTGCCATCGATCTTGATGACCGCGACGTCAGTCGTGCGGTCGTGTCCGACCACCTTCGCGGTGAAGACGCGGTGATCGAGCATCCTAACGGTCACCTTGTCGGCGATCGTCTCGCGGTCCGAGTTAGTGACGACGTGATTGTTGGTGAGGATGTAGCCGTTGGACGTCACGATGAACCCGGAGCCTTGGCCGCGCAATGGAGTTGACCGTTGCGGGATGTCGAACTGGCGGAAGAAATCCTCCATTCCCGGCGGAATACCTTGTGGAACCTGGGCCCGTCCCCGCTGCGAGCCGGTGCTCGTGCGAGGAGCGCTGAATACCTCGATCGAAACGACAGCTGGTTTGTCGTTGTTCGCGATCGCGACGAATGCGTTGCTTGCTTCGGCAATGGGCTGAACGACTGCCGGCGAGGGACGGTTCTGCGCAAATCCGAGCTTGGTCCAGTTTAGGCCGGATGCGACGATCAGTCCGCCTACAAAGGCGGTAACAGCGGCTACGAGCAGCCGCGCTCTCTGTGTTCCAATTGACATGCGACTATGTGGCTAAAGGGTGTAACTATGAGACACGTGGGGGGTGCTACAGGTTTCACGCCAGCGCGCTGAATCGCTGAGCGACTAGGCAGGAGGCCCCGATATCATTTATACGCTTCGGACGGCGAAAATGCTCCAATTACTGCGACGGCAATGCAGCCCATCAAACCACCCGCGCCGATCGCGAAGTCTTAAACGAATCGCGAAGTCCATGTAACGAAACGATCCGGGTGTAAAAAAACGTTGCACCGTTATTGATGAGCTCGGTAAGGGCGTTGAGGACAAGTCATGGTTTAACAACGACTTACTAATCGGCACGGCCGTTGCCATAGGGTGACGCTCCAGCACCGCCGTCACCCCAACCGATGGTCAGATGATCCGCTCGAGACTCCTTCGCTCAGTCAGCCTCGTTCTCAGCGTTGTCCTTCTTGCGTCCTGCGCGGACCCAGCCGGCCCAGGTAGCAGCTCTCAAATCGATCCAGCAGCGCGCCAATCCGACGGTTCCGGTGGTGGGTCTGGGTCGAGTGGATCGCTCAGCGATGCGACCAAGCTGCAGTTGCGAGCCGTGTGGTGGGAGAAGGATTACAACGATGTAATCAAGGTCGTAAAGACCATTGGGCCTTCGGGCGGTACGATCTCCATTCCCGAAACCGGTCTCACGATGTCCTTCCCGGCCGGCGCTGTGTCCGCGCCGATAACCGTCACGGTGACAGCCGATCGGGACTATGTCGCCTACAAGATGGAGCCGACCGGGGCCCAGTTCGCGAAGGATGTGACCGTTACCCAGTCTCTCCGAACCACCTCGCTTTATGGCGAGCCTTTGAGAACGTCACTCTACGGAGCCTACATCGCTGACGACAACGTCAGTTTGAGCGGCAACGTACCGGTTCTGGAGCTCGAGCCGTCGAAGACGATTTTCTCCCCGCTTTCCGCCCTTCTACCCGAAGCTGAAGTTTGGGTCATCAGGCATTTCTCCCGCTACATGCTCGCATCAGGCTGATCGATAGTAGCACCGACAGTAAACTGACCAAAAAAAACCGCCAACCGCCACCGGAACTACTTCAATGATCCGCTCCAGATTCGTCCGCACGTCGGCGCTCGTCCTCACGACTTTCATTGCGCTTTCCTGCGCAGACTATTCACCGACGGGACCGCTAGCGCCGCCGCAAGCCAGTAATGGTCTCCTATCGGGAGTCGTCGGAACCGTTACCGGTCTGCTCGGCTCGGTGCTCAAAGTCATTGGGTTCCAGACTGATCCCAACGGAATTCCCGTAAACGCGATCAAGTGGAGCGCGACACACACCAACCAGACGCGCAGTGTCTCCGCGACGGTCGGCTACTGGGGTGGTACTCTCAACATTCCGGGATCTGATTTCTCGATCACCTTCCCGGTCGGCGCGCTTTCGTCATCCACCAGCATCACGATCACGTCGGACAACAGTGGCTACGTGTCGTACGACATGCAGCCCCATGGAATCAAGTTCGCCAGACCCGTCATTGTAACGCAGCGTCTTGGCAACACGGCGGTTTACGGAACGCCCCAAGCGCTGAACTCGTTTGGAGCTTATTTTTCCGACAACCTGCTCGACCTCAGTGGCATACTCAAGGCCCTTGAGATCGAGACGACAACCATTTTCTCGAATTCCAAGGGAGCGCCCGAAGTCGAGACCTGGCAGATCAATCACTTCTCCCGTTACATGCTCGCGTCAGGTTGAGAGAGAAGTGGGTCTCGAGATTGGTCGAACCTCAATGACTTCTCTCAACCAGACCGACAAACGTGCAGAAATCCGATGATGTAGCGCGCGCGCACCTGCTCGTTGACATGGCGCGAGTAGCGGAACAATCGGAGGAGACGGCTAAAGCGCTCGGTCTATACGACGACGCCTTGGCCGAATTCACCCAGGACAGCCGCGATCCATTTCTCCCGGACGTGCTGCGATGGAAGGGAACGCTGCTCCGCGAGCGAGGCGAGACGGAAGCAGCGTTCCGCTGTTATACGATGAGTCTGGAGAAGGCGGCATCCATCGACTCTGCTCTAGCGCAGGCTCACGCCCTCAACTGTCTGGGCACGATTGCGCAGCGACGGTGTGATCAGAAAGAGACCGAGCGACTCTACGCCGAAGCGTCCGAGCTCGCCCATAAAGCCGGAGACGCGCGGCTTCTTGGAATGATTGAGCAGAACCGCGGCGTTCTCGCGAGCATGCGCGGCGACTTCGCCCAGGCAGCCGCATTTTACTCCAACAGCCTCGGCGCCTTCGAGATGGCGGGGGACACGGAGCCGATGTCTTGGGTCCTCAATAATCTCGGAATCCTTCACACCAAGATCAGAAACTTCAACGAAGCTCGCGAACACCTCGAGCGCGGACTTGCCATAGCGGTCAACCGCAGCGACACGGTCGTCGAGAACGTGATCACACTCAACCTCGCGGAGGTCTGGATTGGCCTCGATCGCCTCGACACGGCCGACGATCTTTGCGGCGAGGCGCTTGAGCAGGCGCAGCGGCGCGGCGATCATATTACCGCCGCCGGCGCCCTCAAGATTCGGGCTGCAATCGAGCGCCAGCGCGGCGCGCTCGACAAGAGCATCGCGACCCTTCGCATTGCGATCTACGAGGCAGAAGGCGCCGAGGATCGGCTCCTGCACGCCGAGATGCTGCGCGAGCTGGGAGAGATCTCCCGTGCAGTGGGTAATGCCGGCGCTGCGCGTTCGGCGTTGCGCGAAGCGGTCGATTCGTACGAGCGCATCGGTGCCAGTCACGAGCTTGCCGAGGTGCAGGCACAGTTGCATTCGCTGCTGGACTAGACCTGGGCCTGGCGCTGACTGCCGGCGTCGTCGTCGCGTTTGCCATCGATAAAAAAAGGGCGAGGTGGGCGGTGATGGCTCCGAGGCTCGAGGTAAACCATACTTGCCTCAGTGCTGACGCCTATCACCTGCAACCTCGCCCCTTTAGTAAGAGGCCCTAAGCCCACACCGGTCTGTAAGACACGCGCCCCGGATGGAGGGTGACTCCGGCAGTCGGTGCATCGTCTCCCTAGCGCTGGCCGGAATCTTATTGAGAGAAGGCGCTAGGACGCGCGCTCCCGGGACGGTGTAGCGCAGGCATGACCAACCGCAGGCCCACAGTCGAATTGAAGGCGGTGGAATCGTCCACCGTTAGAGAGAGCATCGATCGCGCGAAAAAAGCTGAGCGCGATGGACGTTGGGCCGAGGCGTGCACGATTTATGAACAACTCGTGCGGGATCCTGACGCGAACGCGAACACGCGTCTCGCCGCGCTGCGCTGGCTTGGTCGCGCTTACCTCGAACAGGGCAATAGGGGCGCCGCGTTGGACGTCCTGGAGGCGGCAGTCGCCTCGGCGGACGTCGTGGGCTCACCGCCGGCGGTTGCGCAAGCGCTCAACGTGGTAGGCATCGTCTACCAGGTCGGGGGCGATCTGGATCAGGCTGCCAATATCTACGCTGCGGCGCGCGCCAAAGCGGAACTGGCCGGCGACGGCGCGCTCATCGCGATGATCGACCAGAACCTCGGCACCGTCGCCATGATCCGCGGCGACCTGCGCGGGGCGCTCGAAGCGTTTCGTCTCAGTCACCTCGGATACCAGACGCTCGGCCTTCGCAACCACGAAGCACAGGTCCTGAATAACATCGCGCTGGCATATATGGAGCTCGGGGAGTTATCCGACGCTGAAACCGCCTACAACGAGGCTGCCGTCGCCTTCGAGGAGGAAGGCGATCACGCTCGCCAGCTCGATCTCGCCGTCAACAAGGTTCAGCTCTATATCGCGGGGCGGCGGTATGACGAGGCGATGGTCCAATGCCAGCAATTGCTGACCGTTCCGTCCGACGCTGGGGCGCCGTGGCGGGCCGAGGTCTTTCGGCACGTCGGCGTGATCGCGCGCGAACGAGGCGACTTTCAACAGGCCGCGGAGAATCTCTTAAAAGCCGAGCACCATGCGGTGGAAAGTGGCGATCTGCTCCTCAGAGCCGATGTTTCGGAGCAGCTAGCGGAACTGTACTGGGCGCAAAAGCGGCACCGCGATATGCTGCAACAGCTGAACGAAGCCCACTCACTTTATTCGCAGCTCAAAGCCCAGCACCGAGTCGCGCAGGTCGAAAAGAGAAATGGCGCGCTCGAATCGCGCTTTCTCGAGATGGCGAAACAGTGGGGTGATTCCATTGAAAGCAAGGACCGCTACACCCAGGGTCATTGCGAGCGGGTCGCGTTCTTCGCCTGCGTCCTTGCTGACAGCGCGGGCTTCAACGCGCGGTCACTCTTCTGGTTCCGCATCGGCGCGCTGCTGCATGATATCGGGAAGATCATCGTACCCACGGAAGTCCTGAACAAACCCGGCAAGCTCACGGAGGAAGAGTGGGCGATAATGAAGCGGCACCCTGAGGCCGGACTCGAGCTCGTAAAAGACATCGATTTTCCGGGTGACATCGGTGCGATCATTCGGAACCATCATGAGCGGTGGGATGGGACTGGCTATCCCGACGCGCTGAAAGGAGATGAGATTCCTTTCGCGGCCCGCATTCTTTGCGTCGCGGACGTCTACGACGCCCTAACGACGACCCGCTCCTATCGCCCAGGGCTGACCCACGCCCGGGCAGCTGAAATCATGCGATCGTCAACGGGCCAGTTCGACCCGGACCTGCTGGAGACATTTCTGGATTGGGCGGAAACAGCTGATATTCCGGGCCGGCCGACACCGCAAAGGTTGGCCATTTTCGCTTCGAGCGTCGCTTCATGAGTTTCCCGGCGCATGTAATAAAATGTTTGCGTTGGTAATGAAACGTTAGACCAAAATGGTCTATTCCGCGAGCACCGAAATCGTAAGTCGTTGTGATCTAAGCCCTTAGGAAGGGCACACCCTATGCCACACATAAGCCTCGCAGTCCTTAAACCCCTTTCCGAGGTGGTTTACGATGTCAGGTCACCGCATGTTTCGGTACCTTATCCTGACTGTGAGCGCCATGGCCGGTCTAGCCTGTGGAGACTTCACCAGCGCTACCAGTCCGACGAACAAATCAGTACCCCCAGCGGCAAATACTGCCGCCTCGTTCTCACGCTACATCCTCATCTCCGGCGTGTCGGTCTGCGTCGAGAATTGCGATCAATAGACTGTTGGGCGTCAATATCGTATGATCAACAAGGTGTAGCAGCACGAGGAGATCGATAGTGGGGAATTGTTGTGACGTTGATTGATCCGGCCGAGGCGCGCCGTCTCGTCGAGCTCGCTCGCGAGGCGGAACGTCGTGGCGAAGCAGCCAAATCGCTCGGCCTGTATGACGACGCCATCGCACTCCTCGATGGCGAAAGCGACCTTGCCACTCTCGCCGAAACGCTGAGATGGAAGGGCACGCTACACCGCGAGCAGGGCGAAACAGAGGCTGCCTTCCTCTGCTATAGCCAGAGCCTTGTGCACGCCGAGCGGTGTGGCTCGGTGAGCTGCAAGGCGCACGCGTTCAATTGCCTGGCCATCGTCGCGCAGCGGCGCGGCAATCTTGCCGAAAGCGAAAGGCTATACGTGCAGGCGTCTGAATTTGCCGGAAAGGCAGGCGATGTTCGCCTTTTGGGAATGATCGAGCAGAACCGCGGCGTGCTTCTGAACATGCGTGGAAACTTCGTAGCCGCCGAAGCTCGATACTCCAATAGCCTCGGCGCGTTCGAGCGCGCTAACGACAACGAAGCAATTTCGTGGGTGCTTAATAATCTCGGTATGCTCTACACGAAGCTCGGACACTACCAGCGCGCCATCGAGACGTTTGAGCGGGCGTTGGCGATCGCGAAATCGCGCAATGATTCGTTGGTTGAAAGCATTCTCACGCTGAATCTCGCTCTGGTCTGGGTTGCCATCGGAAAACTCGACGACGCCGAGAGCGCCTGCTCGGCGGCCCTCGACGGCGCGCGCAAGCGGGGCGACCATCTTACGATCGCGGAGGCTCTGAAATGCCGAGCGCGGATTGAGCGTGAGAGAGGAGCGTTGGACGCGAGCATCGCGACCCTACGCATCGGAATCTTCGAGGCAGAAGGCCTGGAGGACCGGCTGCTGCAGGCGGAAATGCTTCGTGAGTTTGGTCAGACATCGAGAGCTCTTGGGAATTCTGCGGATGCTCGTTTAGCCTGGCGTGAAGCGGCCGAATCGTTCGAGGACGTCGGGGCCCAGCATGAGGCCGCCGAAATCAACGCTTTGCTCGCGTCGCTACCGAGCTGACCTCGCCAGGCGTCCTCGAGGCGGCCAGCGTCGATCGAGGCGGCGTAACTCCTGAAAACCGGGTGACTTGGGTCCCTGTTTCCTCGTCTCCTCCATAAGCCCCATCCCGTCGTTTTGGGGCCGTTTCGCTCGGCCAACTCACAATTCCGCGCCCGGGTCGCTCGATCTCCGTGCGTAAAGGAACGGTGTACCTATTTCAGCCCGATCACAGCAGGCGTCCACTCACCGTTGGGACTCGCACGTAATCGGTGAAAGCGCTGCCGTCCGCGAGGTTATCGCGCTGGCGACGCAGGTGGCGAACAGCCGTAGCATGACGGTTTTACTCGTCGGTGAGACGGGTACAGGAAAGGAGCTGTTTGCGCGGGGGATCCACGCCGCCAGCGTACGCGCGGCCGAGCCTTTCGTGGCAATTAACTGCGCCGCGATTCCGGAAACGCTGCTCGAAAGCGAATTATTCGGCCACGAGCCGGGCGCGTTTACCGATGCAAAAGCGCTGAAACGAGGCCTGTTTGAGGTTGCTGGCGGCGGTACGGTGTTTCTCGACGAGGTGATCGAGCTCCCGCTCAAGCTCCAGGCGAAGCTTCTCCGCGTCGTCGAGGACCGTCGTTTCCGCCGCCTTGGGGGGTCTGAGGAACGGGCTCTTGACGCGAGAATCATTGCGGGGACAAACTCTTCCCTGGAGACGGCCGTTGCCGATAACCGGTTTCGTGCCGACCTTTTTTATCGCCTCAACGTGGCGCGGCTCGAATTGCCGGCACTACGCGAGCGCGACGGAGACATTCCGATTCTCGCAAACTATTTCGTGAAGCGCCACGCCGAGAGCGAAGGCAGAGAGAAGTTGCGTCTGGGCCAGGATTCGGTCAGCGCGCTCGAGCGCCATCGCTGGCCTGGAAACATCCGTGAGCTCAAGAACGTAATCGAGCGCGCTGTTGTCGTCTGCACGGGCGACGTGATCCAGCCGCACCACCTCTCGCTCCAGCGCCGCTCATACGTGCCGCTGGTCGAGACACCCGCCGGCGGCGTGATCCGGATACCGGCCGAGGGGAAATCGCTGCAGGCGATCGTGGATGAAGCCATACATACGACAATTGGCCTCACCGGCGGGAATCTGAGCGCAGCCGCACGCATTCTCGGCATCTCTCGGCCGACTCTCACGAGGAAACTCCGCGACGAGGGGAACGTGCGTCGCACGATCCTCGCTTCCTCATGAGAGCTCATTCCACTTCTCGTTCCGACGAGGTGGAATCTCAGGCTGTAAAATCAGTCATCGATGAGGCAAAGGTAGCGGAGCGGGAAGGTCGCTGGAGCGACGCGTCGGTCAGGTATGAAGGGCTGGTGCGTAACCCCTTTGCGGATGATCAAACGCGACTCTCCGCTCTGCGCTGGCTGGGCCGGGCATATCTCGAGCAGGGGAATCGGGGCGCGGCGATAGACGTTCTGGAAGCGGCGGTCGCCGCGGCGACTCAGGCTGGGTCACCCTCTGCGATCGCGCAGGCCCTCAACGTGGTCGCGATTGTCCACCAGACGGGAGGCGATCTCGACCGGGCCGAATCGATGTACACCGAGGCGAGAATCACCGCGCAGTCGATCCACGATGCCGAAGCGCTCGCGATGATCGACCAGAACCTCGGCACCGTCGCCAGCATTCGCGGTGATGTGTGTCGCGCGCTCGAGGCGTTTCATCGCAGCCTCGAAGGCTACAGAACGCTCGGCATGCGTGACCAGGCCGCCCAGGTCCTTAACAACATCGGACTTGCCTACAGCGATCTTGGTGAGCTCGCTCGCGCCGAGACCGCGTATTCGGAGGCCGAGCACGCTTTCGGCGAAGAGCGCGACCAGACGAACAAGCTCAACGTCGCATTGAACCAGGTGCAGCTCTGCATCGCGACCGAGCGCTTCGAGGAAGCGCAGGAGCGGGCAGAGCAGCTGCTCGCGCTGACGGGAGAGATCGCTCCGTCCTGGCGCGGGGAGGTGTTCAGGCATGTTGGAGTAATCGCGCGCGAGCGCGGCGACTACATGCGGGCGGCCGAGTACCTCGGGCGAGCGAGCGAGTGCGCCGAGGAAGGCGAGGATCTGTTGCTCAGGGCGGATGTCACAGAGCAGCTGGCCGAACTCTACTGGACCCAGAAACGGCATCGCGACATGCTCGCCCACCTCAATCAGTCGCACGCCCTCTACTCACGACTAAAGGCGCAGCATCGGGTCGCGCAGGTGGAGCGACGCAATGCGGCGCTCGAGGCTCGCTTTCTCGAGATGGCGCACCACTGGGGCGATTCCATCGAGAGCAAGGATCACTACACACAGGGCCACTGTCAGCGAGTGGCTTTCTTTGCGTGCGTGCTTGCCGACACCACCGGAATGGATGCGCGCTCGCTCTTCTGGTTCAGACTGGGCGCACTGCTTCACGACATCGGTAAGATCATCGTGCCAACCGAAGTACTGAACAAGGCGGGCGATCTGAGCGAAGAAGAATGGTCAATCATGAAGCGGCATCCCGAGGCTGGGCTGGAGCTCGTCGCCGACATCGACTTTCCCGGCGACGTGCGCTCGATCATCAGGAATCATCACGAGCGCTGGGACGGGAAGGGCTATCCTGACGGCTTGGCTGGCGATGATATTCCCTTTGCCGCCCGCATACTTTGCGTCGCCGACGTATACGACGCTTTGACTACCGCGCGGTCCTACCACGACAGCCTGTCGCATCCGCGCGCGGCCGAGGTGATGCGCGCGTCGAAGGGACAGTTCGACCCGAATCTGCTCGAAGCGTTCCTCGATTGGGCGGTGAGCGCGAACGTTTCGGACTACCAGACGCCTCAAGGCCTCGCAGCGTTTTCGCTCGGAAGCACCGTGTGATCGCAGTTAAACCCTGTTTTTCGATCACGCTGGCAACCTTTTTTTTCGTCGCTGCGTGCTCGAGCGATAAGCACGTGGGCGGTACCATCGTGTTGTCCACCGCCGCCGACGCCGACGTGCTTCTTCCTCCCCTCACGCTGACATTGCTCGGCAAGCAGATCGTCGACCAGGTGTTCGACAACCTCGCCGACATCGGTCCATCGCTCAACACGGTGGGCGATGCCGGATTTACTCCGCATCTGGCGGATCGTTGGCGATGGAGCCCCGACTCGATGTCCGTGGCCTTTCACATCGATTCGCGCGCACGCTGGCACGATGGAGTCCCGGTAAGCGCCGCCGATGTGCGTTACACGTTTCAGTTAGTGAAGGACACATCGCTCGCGTCACCCCTCGCATCGAATCTCGACAACGTCGATTCCGTCACGGTCACCGACTCGCTGACGGCGGTTGTCTGGCTGCACCAGCGCACGCCCGACTCGTTCTACAAGATTGCGACCCCGGTCCTGATTCTTCCTTCGCATCTCCTGCAGAAGATCCCGCCCGCCACGCTGCACGAGAGCGGTTTCTCACGGGCGCCGGTGGGCAGCGGACGTTTCAGATTCGGAGTGTGGGAGCGTGGCAGCCGGCTGGTGCTGCAGGCAGACAGCGCAAACTATCGCGGGAGGCCCGCCGCCGACCGCGCGATCTGGCTGGTTTCCCCTGACTACACCGCGGCTTCAGTCAGATTTCTGAACGGCGATGCCGATTTTCTCGATGTCGTAAAGCCGGAGCTGATTCCGCAAGTCAAGGCAAAGAACGAGGACATCATCGTCTCGCCTGGCAGCCTCGACTACGGTTACGTCGCGTTCAACCTGCGGAACGCTGGGAACACCGGGCCGCACGCGATTCTTGGAGAGCGAGAGGTGCGGAGGGCGCTCGTGAAGGCGGTCGATCGCGAGGCGATCGTGCGCAACGTTTTCGATACTCTTGGCCTTGTCGCGCACGGGCCGGCGACGCGCATTCTGGTGACTAGCGACACCACGATTGGTCTACCCTACGATCCGCAAGCCGCCTCAAGGACTCTCGATTCACTCGGGTGGGCGCGGGGCGTCGATGGGATGCGTTTTCGTGGCAAAAGCCCGCTTGCTTTCTCGCTCACTGTTCCCAACTCCAGCGCAATCCGCAAAAGGATCGCGGTGCTCCTCCAGGAGCAGTGGAGGAAGGCGGGGGCAAATGTTCGTATCGAGGAGCTCGAGCTGAATACGTTCGGCAGCCGAATGGAAGATCGGAAGTTCGAGTCGCTGCTAAATGCGTGGCACATCGATCCGACCCCATCGTCGGTGCGCGAGGAATGGGCGAGCTCCGAAATCAAGAAGGGAGGTTACAACGCCACGTCGTACGGCAGTCCGGCATTCGACGCAGTGATCGACAGCGCCGTGAAGGAAATGAACCCGACGCGGAGCGTCGAGTTGTATCGTCGCGCTTACCGAATTCTGACTGCCGATGCGCCGGCGATGTGGGTCTATGAGCTACGCAACGTTCACGGCGCGTCGAAACGGATCCATCCTGTTGGGATCCGTGCCGATGCGTGGTGGGCAAAACTGCCCGATTGGAGCGTTAGCGAGCGTTAGTAGACTGGTTGGACAGGGTAGCTTGATTAGTCTGCACTGCTCCGTTGGTGCCGTCCTCGCCGCATAGCCAGTAACCGTCACCAACGTCGGTGCAACCCGGAGGCGGCGTGTCCCCCGAGGCAAGGATGTAGCGAGTGTTGCTTACGCCGCTCGGAGCTGGTTTTACGTTCCGCGAGGCCGACGGCGCCGTGGAGTCGGCGCATGCTGTCATCGCGAGCAGACAGGCGAAAATGGCCACGCTGACAGAAGCTCGTCTCATAAGTACCTCACTTGGCGCGCGCGGAACGGCACTGCTGATCAAATAGGCCAGCAATCTTATGGTGGAACGGGCCGTCCTACAACAGGAGACTTTTCGATCAGCAACCCCGGTCACAGACCGGGATTGCTGATACCCGAAATACCTTACTTTTTCTCGTCGACTATCTCATAGTCGGCTTCCACTACGTCCTCCGCGGGCTTAGCGCCTGCTTCGGCGCCCGGAGTGGTACCGGGCTGTTGACCCGCCTCCGGCTGCGCTCCGGCCTGCCCTTGCTGCTGATAGAACGCCTGGCCGGCTTCGCTGAACACCTTCGTCAACTCTTCCTGTGCCGCGCGAATCTCGTTCATGTCGTCGCCGCGAAGCGCCTTGCGAGCTCTCTCGACCGCTGCATCGACCTTCGCCTTGGTGTCGGGTGAGACTTTGTCGCCCCACTCCTTCACGTTCTTCTCGACTTCGTAGGTCATCGAGTCGAGGCGGTTGCGCGCATCGATTGCTTCGCGCGCTTTCTTGTCCTCAGCGGCATTTTTTTCGGCGTCCTTGACCATGCGATCGATTTCCGCGTCGGAGAGTCCGCTCGAAGCCTCGATGCGGATCTTCTGCTCCTTGCCCGTGGCCTTGTCCTTCGCGGTCACGTGCAGAATTCCGTTGGCGTCGATGTCGAAGGTCACTTCGACCTGCGGCATGCCGCGCGGTGCGGGCGGAATTCCGGTGAGCTGGAATTTTCCGATGGTCTTGTTGTACGTCGCGAGCTCGCGCTCGCCCTGAAGAACGTGAATCTCGACCGTCGTCTGGTTGTCGTCAGCCGTCGAGAAGGTCTCGCTCTTCTTGGTCGGAATCGTGGTGTTACGCGGAATGAGCACCGTGGTGACACCGCCCAGCGTCTCGATACCGAGCGACAGCGGCGTGACGTCGAGCAGCAGAACGTCTTTCTGCTCGCCGGTAAGAACCGCGCCCTGAACCGCAGCACCGATGGCGACCACTTCGTCCGGATTGACGCCCTTGTTCGGCTCCTTGCCGAAGAACTTGCGTACGATCTCCTGAATTTTCGGAATTCGGGTGGAGCCGCCGACAAGAAGTACCTCGTCGATTTCGTTCGGCTTGATGCCGGCGTCCTTGAGAGCCTGCTCCATCGGAGGAATCGTGCGCTGGATCAGATCGTCAACGAGCTGCTCGAACTTCGCTCTAGTGAGCGTGTAGTTGAGATGCTTCGGTCCGCTCTGATCAGCGGTGATGAAGGGAAGATTGATGTCAGTGGATTGAGTGGTGCTCAATTCCATCTTCGCCTTCTCGCCGGCTTCCTTGAGGCGCTGCAGTGCCATCGGATCCTTGGAGAGATCGATCGCCTGATCGCGCTTGAATTCGCTGACGAGCCAATCGATGACGCGCTGGTCGAAGTCGTCACCGCCAAGATGGGTGTCACCGTTGGTCGATTTCACCTCGAACTGACGCGATCCTTCCACGTCGTACAGCTCGAGAACCGAGATGTCGTAGGTTCCACCGCCCAGATCGAAGACCGCGACTTTCTCGTCCTTCTTCTTGTCGAGACCGTACGCCAGCGCGGCCGCGGTGGGCTCGTTGATGATGCGTAGGACATCGAGTCCAGCGATTTTGCCGGCGTCTTTCGTCGCCTGGCGCTGGGAATCGTTGAAGTATGCGGGCACCGTGATGACCGCCTTTTCGACCTTGTATCCGAGGTAGTCTTCAGCAGTCTGCTTCATTTTCTGGAGGATCATCGCGGAGATCTCTGGGGGCGAGTAGCGTTTGCCCTGGACTTCTACCATCGCGACGTCGTTCGATCCGGAGACCACCTTGTAGGGAACGCGCTTGGTCTCTTCCGTCACTTCAGACATCTTCCGGCCCATGAACCGCTTGATCGAGAAAACGGTGTTCTGGGGATTGGTCACTGCCTGTCTCTTGGCGATCTGACCAACGAGTCGCTCCCCGTCCTTGGTGAAGCCCACGACGGAGGGCGTAGTACGTCCACCCTCGGCGTTGGGGATAACGACGGGGTCTCCCCCTTCCATCACCGCCACTACCGAGTTGGTGGTGCCGAGGTCGATGCCGATAACTTTTTCAGCCATTCTCATTTCTCCTGGGGAGCGAAAACGCTCCTGGATTCAAGTTCTTGCAGTATTTGCGTCCTTCTCAGAGGCAAGCACGGGGCCGGGAATCTCTGCCATATCGGCGGAGTTCTACCCGTTACGAGACTGCTGAGCGTGCCCAAGTTGCCGCTGAAGACAATCCTTGCCATCTTGGCGCTCCGAGCACGCGACGTCCGAATAATCCTGAGCTCCCTACCGACAACGAAGTGATCCCACTCAGCGATGAGCTTCCCACGGTTCGCACGCCGTGGATGACCTACCTCATTCTGGCTGCGATGCTCCTGACGTGGATTTTCGTTCAGGGCGCCGGGTTTGATCAGCAGGCGCTCGCGGCCAGCGTTTGCAATCTCGGAATGGTTCCCGGAGAGCTGACGCACATGGCGCCGATCGGTCGAGCCGTCCCGCTCGGGCGTGGTATGTCGTGCGTCGTCGATAACGATCCCATCAACATCTTCACCCCGCTTATTTCGATGTTCCTGCACGGAGGCTGGGGACACATTCTCGGTAACGCGCTGTTCTTCTGGGTGTTCGGCAACAACATTGAAGACAGCCTTGGTCATTTCCGCTTCCTGGCCTTCTATCTCATCTGCGGTCTAGCGGCCGCTTTCGCACACATCCTCGCGCAGCCTGCATCTCCGCTTCCGACGGTGGGGGCGTCTGGTGCGATCTCGGGAATCCTTGGCGCGTATCTCGTTCTCTACCCGAGGGTGCGTGTCAGAATGCTTTTTTTCTTCATCATCTTCTTCAAGGTGATTCCAATCCCGGCGTGGATGGTTCTCATCTGGTGGTTCTTCTGGCAGCTCGTAGCAGCGCTGCCGGAGATGAAAAACGGCGCCGATTTGACCGGCGGAGTCGCGGTGTGGGCGCATTTGGGAGGATTTGTTACAGGGGTGCTACTGGTAAAAATCTTCGAGAATCGCAGCTTAGTAGTCCGGCGAACGGCAGCCGTGTAGACGCGACCGAATATTCCCCAAAGTATGTCAGATCCGAAGCTTTTCCTGAACCGCGAGCTTAGCTGGCTTGCATTCAACAGCAGAGTGCTACACGAAGCGATCGACGAGAGAAATCCTCTCCTCGAGCGCCTGAAGTTTCTCGCGATCTTCAATACCAACCTCGACGAATTCTACATGGTGCGGGTGGCGGGATTGCGCCGGCAGGTTGCCGCCGGCGTTCATCATCTTCCACCTGACGGAATGTCGCCGTCGGAGCAGCTCGCGGCGATCACCGCACAGGTGAGCGAGCTGATGCGAATACAGCGCGCTCTCTTGTATGACACGCTTTTGCCAGCGCTCGCGCAGCAGGGGATAAAGCTCGTGACCATCGACGACCTTACGGCCGCGGAATGGCAGACCGTCGATGCGTTTTTCGAGGCGCAGGTCTTTCCGGTACTCACCCCGCTCGCCGTCGATCCCGGACATCCATTTCCATACATCTCGAATCTGTCGCTGTCCCTGGCCGTGCAGATCCATGATCCAGAGACGAAGGCGGTGCGATTCGCGCGCGTGAAAGTACCGAAGAGTCTGCCGCGATGGATTCCGTTCGGCCGTGGCAACACGTTCATTCCGCTGGAACAGGTCATCGGCGCAAACCTTGGCGCTCTGTTTCCAGGAATGGACATCCAAGGCTTCAACACGTTCCGCGTCACGAGATACTCGGATCTCGATCTCTCTCATTCCGAGGACGACGACAATCTCCTTCAACTGATCGAGGAGCAGGTTTTCCAGAGACGGTTCGCGGAAGTGGTGAGAATCGAAGTTGAAAGCGGGATGCCGGAGCCGTTGCGCGCGCTTCTGATGGAGGAGCTGCGTGAAGACCAGCCCGAGGAGATGCGGGCGTCCGCGGATCCGGAGCTCGTCGAAACCGGACCGCTGCTCGACCTGGGCGATCTCATGGCTCTCGCGTTGCTCGAAGTGAGCGAGCTTCGCGATCCACCGTTTGTTCCTGCTACGCCGCCGGAGCTCAAGGATCCAGCGCGCAGCATTTTCGACGTGTTGAAAGAAAAGGACGTGCTGGTTCATCATCCATTCGACTCGTTCACCGCGTCGGTTGAGCAGTTTCTGATTGCGGCGGCGACCGACGAGAACGTCCTCGCGATCAAAATGACTTTGTACCGCACATCGGGCGACACCGCAGTCGTGCGCGCGCTCACCGAAGCCGCGCAACGTGGAAAACAGGTTGCGGTTCTGATCGAGCTTCAGGCGCGCTTCGATGAAGCGAACAACATCACCTGGGCGCGAACGCTGGAGGACTACGGTGTCCACGTCGCCTACGGGCTTGCCGGTTTGAAGACGCACGCGAAGACGGCGCTCGTGGTGAGGCGCGAAGTCGATGGAATCAAACGCTACGCACACATCGGCTCGGGGAACTACAACTCCAAGACAGCCCGCGTCTACACTGACATCGGGCTGCTGACGAGCAGCCCATCGATCGGCGCCGATCTCACCGATCTGTTCAACGCGCTGACCGGATTCTCGAGGCAGCGGTTGTACCGGAAGCTTCTGGTCGCCCCCGCCAACATGCGGTTCCGCTTCCTGGAGATGATCGAGCGCGAAGCCGCAAATGCTCGCGACGGAAAGCCGTCGAGGATAATCGCGAAGATGAACGCGCTCGTAGACGCGGAGGTGATCGAGGCGCTCTACGCGGCATCTCAAGCCGGAGTTGAAATCGATCTGATCGTGCGCGGCATCTGCTGTCTGCGGCCTGGGGTGACAGGCGTCAGCGAGCGCATCAGGGTCGTCAGCATCGTCGGCCGGTTTCTCGAACACTCGCGGTTGTTCTACTTCGCGAATGACGGGGACGAGCAATTCTATTTTGGCTCGCCGGACTGGATGCCGCGCAACTTTGATCGCAGGGTCGAAGCGGTGGCACCCGTCGACGACACCACTCTCTATCCCAGACTCCACTCTCTACTCGCAACGTGTCTAGCGGACAACCGTCAGGCCTGGGATCTGGCGGCGGATGGGACTTACCAACAGCGAGCTCCAAATGGCGCGCCAGAGAGAGCGACCCATCGGTTGTTATTGCTCGATTCATGGGGTATGGTAGCGCCGCCGGACGCAAAAACCGGAACCGACATAGCCCACACGGGCGATTCTCAAAAGTCTCTCCCAGTATCCATTACCTAGGCAGGAGTTGGTAGCTCCAATCTCGGTGTCGGGCTAGATTCCCCGCGAGGAAGACCTCGAAGAGAGTCGAGTCATCAGAACCACACCGGAGATCGAGCTTTGCGGATCCTGCCTCGCGACGAAAAGTTCTACGACCTGTTCACGGAGCTCGCGGTGAGGCTCTCGTCCTCGGCGACGTTGCTCCACGAGATGTTCATGACCCCTCAGGAGCTGCAGGCCAAGGTCTCCGCGATCAAGGACCTCGAGCACGAAGCCGACAATCTCACGCACGACATCATCGATCGAATCGATCGGACATTCGTCACGCCGTTCGACCGCGAAGACATCCATGCCCTGGCCCAGGAGCTGGACGACGTCATCGACCTGATCGACGGTACCGCGCGCCGGGCGACGATTTTTCGGATCCAGGCCACCCGACCCGCGGCAGTCGTGCTCGCCGAGGTGCTCGCGAGAGCGGCGGCGTCTGTAGAGGAAGGGGTGCGCGACATGAAAAGCTCCAAGCACGTCTACGCGATCAGCGAAAAACTCAAGACGCTGGAAGAGGAAGGCGACTCGGTCTACCACGATGCCATGGAAGCGCTCTTCGCCGAGGGTGGCGATGCTCTCGAAGTGATCAAGTGGAAGGACCTCTACGACAAGCTCGAAGACGCGCTCGACCAGTGTGAGGACGTCGGCAACGTGCTCCAGACGATCGCGCTGAAAAACGCGTAGTGGTTTACTACGTCGCGGCGATCGTTCTGATCGCGTTCATATTCGACTTCATCAACGGCTTCCACGATTCGGCGAATTCCATCGCCACGATCGTAGGAACGCGCGTGCTGAGCCCGTTTGCGGCGGTGGTCTGGGCGGGCTTCTTCAACTTCACGGCTGCGTTCACTGCCGGTGAGCTGGTCGCGAAGGCGATTCAGAAAGGGATCATCCGGACGGACATCGTCACGCCGAACGTCATTCTCGCCGGTTTGCTCGGCGCGATCACATGGAACCTGATTACCTGGTTCTACGGGATTCCGTCGAGCTCCTCCCACGCTCTCATCGGCGGTTACGCGGGCGCGGGTGTCGCCAAAGCAGGATGGAGCGCAATCACATGGGGCGTGAAGTGGATTCAGACGCTGTCGTTCATCGTTGTCTCTCCGCTAGTCGGAATGCTTGCCGGGTTCATCCTGATGGTGGCCGTATACTGGATCTTCCAGAAAATGGCGCCGGCGCGCGTCGATCGTTTCTTTCGCGGTATGCAGCTGCTTAGCTCGGCGCTGCTGTCGCACGCGCACGGCTCGAATGACGCGCAGAAAACGATGGGAATCATCGTCGGGCTTCTGGTTTCAGTGAAGCCGCTGATGGCTGCGCAGACCGGGTTCTTCCGCCATCTATACGTCGCCGACGAAGGTATTCCGCTCTGGGTCAAACTCGGTGCCTATACCGCTATTTCACTCGGCACGCTTTTCGGCGGATGGCGTATCGTCCATACGATGGGCTCGCGGATCACTCGTTTGCGTCCCGTCAGCGGATTTGCGGCCGAAACCGGAGGGGCGCTCGCGATCAGCCTGGCGACGCACTACGGAATTCCGGTAAGCACTACCCACACGATCGCCGGGTCCATCATGGGCGCCGGCGCAACCTATCGCTTCTCGGCCGTCCGCTGGGGGATTGCGCGAAGGATCGTCTGGGCCTGGATCATCACAATCCCGGCCTCAGCGACAGTTGCAGCGCTCAGTTATTGGGCACTGTCTGTAGCCGGGCTGCGCTGACGTGCTCTTCTTCGCGGTGGTGCTTGATCTGCTTTCCCTCCGCCAGATAGACGGCGTCTTCGCCGATATTGGTCGCGAGATCGGCGATTCGTTCGAGATTTCTCCCGACAAGTAGCAGCTCGAGTGATGGCGTGATGGTTTTGGCATCCGCCATCATGTGAGTGAGAAGCACGCGGAACACGGAATCGTGCAGCGAGTCGACGACGTCGTCGTCTCTGCAGACCTGTCGGCCGAGCGCGCCATCAGCGCGGATAAACGCGTCAAGCGAGTCGCCCAGCATCTTGCGCGCCCGCCTGGCCATGACTTCGATCTCGGGCACCCGGATGCTGACCTTCGGCTTCTCCGCCAGTCGCAGCGCGGATTCGGCGATGTTCACGGCGTGGTCGCCGACGCGCTCGAGGTCGTTTGAGACTTTGATCGCGCCGATGATGAAGCGAAGGTCGCGCGCCATCGGCTGTTGCAATGCCAGCAGCTCCACGGCAGCCTGCTCCACTTCCATTTCCAGTCTGTTGAGATCCACGTCACCATCGATGACGAGGTTTGCCTTCTCGCGGTCGCGATTCATGAGCGCTTCGACGGCGAGATCTGTACGCTCTTCGGCCTTCGACGACATGCCGAGCAGCTTTTCCTTGAGCGAAGTGAGCTGATCGTGAAAGTGCCGAAAGACGGCGGGGCTCGAGTCAGCTGTCATCCAAATCTCCCAGTGATGTATGCATCGGTACGGTCCTCGCGCGGGCTCGTGAAGAGCTGCTCGGTTTGTCCGAACTCTACCAGCTCGCCCATGAAAAAGAATGCGGTGTATTCGGACGCTCTTGCCGCCTGTTGCAGGTTGTGCGTCACGATGACGATCGTCAACTCCCGTTTGAGCTCGTAGACGAGCTCCTCGATGCGCTGAGTCGAGCTCGGGTCGAGCGCGCTCGCGGGTTCGTCGAGAAGGAGAACTTCGGGTTGGTTCGCCAGCGCGCGGGCGATGCAAACGCGCTGTTGTTGTCCGCCCGAGAGTCCAAGCGCCGTCGTGCGCAGCCTGTCCTTCACTTCATCCCAGATGGCCGCGCGTCGGAGCGAACGCTCGACGATGTCGTCGAGCGACGCGCCGTTGGCCATGCCGTTGATGCGCGGTCCATAAGCGACGTTATCGTAAATGGATTTCGGAAACGGGTTCCAGCGCTGGAACACCATTCCAACCCGTTGACGAAGCGCGACGACATCGAGAGACGGATCGTAAACGCTGTTGCCGTCCAGGGTCAGGTCGCCTTCGTGTCGTATTCCGGGAATGAGATCGTTGAGACGGTTGATCGAGCGGAGAAATGTCGACTTACCGCAACCGGACGGACCGATGAGCGCCGTCACCGAGCGCGGTGGCACCGACATCGAGATGTTCTTGAGCGCCTGTTTCTCTCCGTACCAGAAAGAGAAACTCCGCGATTCGATTGTTCCAATCGAGTCTGCATCTGGCGCGGGTGGTCCCGCCGATGCGGTGTTCGCCGTTGCGACTGCGATCATCCGAACCGCCCAGTGATGTAGGACTCGGTCCGCGGGTCGCGCGGAGCGGTGAAGAGCGCCCGCGTCGGAGCGAACTCGATCAGCTCACCGCCCAGAAGAAATCCGGTACAGTCCGAAACGCGCGCCGCCTGCTGCATGTTGTGAGTGACGATGACGACGGTGACTGTCGCGCGGAGCTCATAGACGAGCTCCTCCACTTTTTGGGTGCTCAGCGGATCGAGCGATGCGGTCGGCTCGTCGAGGAGGATCACGCGGGGTCGCGTCGCGAGCGCTCGCGCGATGCAGAGCCGCTGTTGTTGTCCTCCGGACAGAGCGACCGCGCTTTCGTCGAGTCTGTCTTTCACCTCAGCCCAGAGGCCGGCGCGCTGTAATGCTTCCTCGACGATCTCGCTTGTCGCGCCACGCGATGCATGGTGCTTCGCGTCGACGCGCAGCCCTGCCGCGACGTTGTTCCGGATCGACATCGTAGGGAAGGGAGTCGGTCGCTGGAAGACCATGCCGACGTGGCGGCGAACGGCGATCGGGCTGCTTCCCTCGCCATAAATCGGCGTCCCCAGAATCTCGACTGTTCCATCGACGCGCGCGCCGGGCACCGTCTCGTGCATGCGATTGAAACAGCGAAGGAGCGTCGACTTGCCGCAGCCCGAAGGACCGATGATGGCGGTTACCATCACTTGAGGAATCGACACCGACACGTCCTTGACGGCGGCGCTGTTGCCAAAGTATGCGGACAGGCCGTGCGTCACGATGCATGGCGTCCCCTTGTCCGAAGCGACGCTCGGCTCCGCGGCGCGTACCTGCACGGTGGGAGCGACGCGTCGGGCCTGCATGTCGCGAAACACTTCAGTCGACTGGAGCACCGAACCGTGACCGCGTAGCGAATCGCGCCGCAATGCTGATTATCAAAACGATAGTTATCAGTACGAGAGCGCCCGCCCACGCCTGCCGGTGCCACTCGTCGTAGGGACTAATCGCGTAAGTGAAAATCTGGAGTGGGAGCGCGGCAATCGGCTGGCGCAAGGCTGTCGACCAGAACTGGTTGCCAAAGGCTGTGAAGAGGAGCGGCGCGGTCTCGCCGGCGATTCGAGCGACCGCAACCAGGGCTCCCGTCGCGATGCCGGCGAGTGCGGTGCGGAGAATAACCGATATCGATGTCCGCCATTTTGGATAGCCGAGGGCGAGTGCTGCCTCGCGCAGCGAAGTTGGGACTATGCTCAGCATTTCTTCAGTGGTGCGTGTGACGAGGGGGATCATCATCGCGCCGAGGGCCACTCCGCCCGCGAGAGCGGAAAAATGACCGATCGGTCGCACGAGGACCTCCCAGGCGAAAATCCCGATCACGATCGATGGAAGTCCATTGAGTACGTCGGACAGGAAGCGAACCGTGTAAGCGAGCGCAGTAGTGCGCTTCTCCGCGAGGTAAAGGCCGCCAGCGATTCCAATCGGCAGCCCGACGGCGCTGGCTATTCCGATGAGCACGAGCGTCCCGATAATGGCGTTCGCCATTCCACCGCCGGGTTCACCGACGGGCCTGGGCATGTGCGTGAAGAAATCCAGCGACAGGGATGATGCTCCCTTCTGAACGAGGTGCGCGAGAATCAGCAACATTGGCAGCGTAGCCAGAATCGCCGCGAAGTATGTGAGACCTATCATGGCACCGCTCACCAGGTGCCGATTGCGCGCTGTCCTCATTTGGCTCGGCTCCGAGCCACGCTCCACACCAGCCAGCGCGCCACGGCGTTGACGATGAGAGTAATGACAAAGAGAATCGCGCCGACAGCCATGAGTGCCGAGACGTGCAGGTCGTTGGTTGCTTCGCTGAACTCGTTGGCGATCAGGGAGGCCATCGTGTAGCCGGGAGCGAACAGCGACGCTGAAATCTCGGGCCTGTTTCCAATGACCATTGTGACCGCCATCGTTTCTCCAAGGGCTCGTCCAAGCCCGAGCATGATGCCACCAATGATGCCAGACCTCGCGTAGGGGATCACCGCGTCGCGGATCATCTCCCATCGCGTCGCGCCGAGCGCGAGCGCAGCCTCACGCTGCGACCGAGGGACGGCCATCAGCACCTCGCGCGACACGGCTGATATGTAGGGAAGCGCCATGATGGCGAGTACCACTCCTGCGGCTAGCATGCTGGGGCCGTATGCCGGTCCGGAGAAAAATGGAGTCGCGCCGAGGTGCAGCCTGTCGCGAAGGAAGGGCATCGCGTGCTCGCGCAGCAGCGGGATCAGAACGAAAATGCCCCACAAGCCATAAACAACGCTCGGAATGGCGGCGAGCAGGTCGACGAGAAATCCGACCGGTTGCCGCAGCCAGGTCGGTGAGAATTCAGACAGAAAAATCGCGACACCGATCGCGAGCGGCGTGGCAATGACGAGCGCGACAGCGGACGACACAAGGGTTCCAAACAACGCCGGCGCCGCGCCGAACGAGCCACCTGCGACATCCCAGCTGCTCGATGTGACCATCGACAAGCCGAGCTTCGCGAACGCAGGCCATGCGGCGGCAAAGACTGCCACCGCTATAGAGACCACGAGCACTGGAACCGTAAGGGCGCAAGCGGCAGTGATTATCCCATAAACCCGGTCGCCGACCGCCGAGGCCTCGATGCGAAGTCGACGGCGGTCCTTCTCGAGCCAGCGCGCCGGAAGCGCGGTCACTTCGCTCCGGCTACGTCAATCGTGGCGAGCTTTGCTTTCACTTTGGACGCCATATCCGCGGGCAACGGCGCGTAGTCGAGGGACGACGCTTCCGCCTCGCCGTCCGTCAGCGCCCAATTGAGGAAGTCGACAAGCTTCTTGCCCTTGACCGCATCTGGCTGATGCTGGTAGACGAGAATCCAGGTGAACGAGGAAATCGGATACGAATCGGCGCCAGGGCCGTCGACGATCGAGATTCTGTAATCAGTGTTCGCCGGAAGGGTCTGAGCAACGCCAGCGGCGGCAGCGGTGACGGCTGCCACCGATGCCTGAACCATTTTGCCCGACTTGTTCCTGATCGCAGCGGTGGGAAGGTGGTTCTGCTTCGCGTATGCCAGCTCGATGTAGCCGACGGCGCCCGGAGTCTGCTTCACCTGACCGGCGACTCCTTCATTTCCCTTCGCGCCGAGGCCAACGGGCCATTTCACTTCTTTACCCTTGCCGACGCTCGCCTTCCACGCGGGAACCGCCGTGCTCAGGTAATCGGTGAAGATGTAGGTCGTCCCGCTGCCGTCGGACCGATGCACGACGAGGATATCGCTCGCTGGCAGCGCGACTCCCGGATTCAGAGACGTGATCCGGCTGTCGTTCCATTTCGTGATTTTACCGGAGAAGATGTCGGCGATTGCCTGCGGTGTAAGATTGAGTGACGCGTTGACGCCGGGCACGTTGTAGGTGATCACATCGGCGCCCAGCACCGTCGGTATGTGGAGGACCGGACCGCCCTTCGCTTTGCTGAGCTCGTCATCGCTCATCGGGCTGTCAGAAGCACCGAAGTCGACCGTCTGCTCCTGGAGCTGCCTGATTCCGCCGCCCGAGCCGATCGACTGGTAGTTGATCTTTACGCCGGTGCGCTGCGCGTACTCCGAAAACCACTTTGAATAGATGGGATATGGAAAGGTGGCGCCCGCTCCGGTGAGATCGACCGATCCGCTTGTGGAAGCGCTCGACGATGCGGTGCCGGAATTGTTCGCGCCTTCCTTGCCGCAGGCGACGGCAAACAACATGAGGGCGGCGATCTGGATGGCTCTCATTGAACGGCTCCTTTTTGTTTTTGGCGATGCGCCTACTGCAGGAAAAATAGAACCGCCCCGGAACGGTCATGACAAACGTCAGGTAACGACATTGTCACAACCTCTCCGAGGCGGTAAGGTGCGGTTGATCGTTAGCGCTAGAAGTTCGCCACCATGTGCAGGAAATACGTTTTGGTTGCCGCGGCGATCGCTCCGGAGTGCGGAGTCTGTTCCTGGTAGTCGAGTGAAATCGCCGACTTCTTGTTCAGATCGAGGGTCAGTCCGCCGATGATCGTGTTGATGTAGGCGTCAGTGTCGGTGTTCGGCTTGAACCGGTCCCAACGGGCGATCAGCCCGAGCGGGAACGTAGACTTGTCGCTGAGGAGTTGGAACGGCTTGATGGTCGCGAATCCGGCGATGAGGCGTCCGGTGCTATCTACCTCGACGCGCGGCGACACGATCGTATTTGCTCCGGTCTCTCTTGCGTCCTTACGGGTGTCCCATTCAGCGCCCGCCGAGAACCGCGGGTCACGAAACCCAGCGAAGACTCCCGCTCTCGTCCGCGGAAGCGAAGACCCGACCGTTCCCACCTGTCCGGCGCCGCCCGCCGCGAAACTGCTGGCGACAGCGCCAACGTATGTCCAGCCGGTCAGGGCAAAGGTCTTGATCACCTTGTTGCTCGAGCCCGACAATGGCGTTAACGAAAGACGCGCCGCGTAGTCCTTGAAGCGATCGGTCTCGCGCGAAGTATAGCCCGGCCCATTCACGATCGTCGCGTAGAACTCCCCGAGCTTGTTAGGCAAAGTCCAAAGAGTTGCAACGCCGGCGTCGGACGAGGAAAAGAATCCGGCGCGCTCGACTGGCGTTTGGGAAATCCAGCGTGGCCAGAACGACTCGACGTGATCGATCACGACGTTGTGAAGAAGCCCGCCGCGTATGTTCGCATTCCACGAAGCACTCTTGATGAGATCGTACTGGAGGTATGCGTACTTGGCGCGGATCACCCATCCCCGATAAAAACCGTCGTTCGGTGTGGTGGTCTGCTGAAACACGTCAGCGGTGATGCGAATACTGGCGCGGTCGCCGGCCGGCATCCTGAAAGTCAGGTAGGCGCGCTCGACGTCGAACTTGTTCTGGGACTTGGATGTCCCCTTGTCGCCGCGGTACTGAAAGTTTGCGTACAGAACCCCCGAAAAATCCACGGGTATCGAAACGGCAACGGGCGCGGGGGTAGCCGGGGGAGGCGGCGCCGGCTTGGTGGTGTCGGGTGCCGGCTGCTGCGCGACCAAGGCGCTCGCGGGCAGCAACAACGCGATTACTGCGTGCGATAGCTTCATTCTAAATGGGAAAAGGGCAATGACTGCGTGCACTAGCCTCATCGGGCTTCTCCAACACGGGTGTCAGAAACGCGAATCGTCTTCAGTCGGTTTTGGAGCTGAGCGACCATCGACTTGGGCAGCGGCGCATAATCGAGGGCTGATGCAGTCTTCTCGCCATCCGCGTAAGCCCAGCGCAGGAAGTTCACGAGCTTTGCGCCCTTCGCGCGGTCGGACTGGTTCTGATAGACGAGGATCCAGGTCATTGACGAAATCGGATACGAATCGTTCCCCGGCGCATTGACGATCGACACCCGGTAATCCGTATTTTTTGGAAGCTTCATGCTTGCGGCAGCCGCCGTAACCGAAGCGATCGAAGGAGCGACGTAGCGTCCGGCGGCGTTACGAACATTCGCGTACGCAAGCTTGTTCTGCTTGGCGTAGGCAAGCTCGACGTAGCCGATCGAGCCGGGCATCTGCTTGACCTGTCCAGCGACGCCTTCGTTTCCCTTGCCGCCGAGTCCGACCGGCCACTTGATCTCCTTGCCCTTGCCGAGATCGCTCGCCCAGGACGGACTGACAGCGGCGAGGTAGTCGCTGAAGATGTAGGTAGTGCCGCTGCCATCGGAGCGGTGCACGACCAGGACGTCAGAGTTGGGAAGGAACACCCCGCGGTTCTGTGCGACAATCCGCGCATCATTCCACTTGGTGATCTTCCCGGAGAAGATGTCGGCGATCACGTCGCCGCTAAGGTTAAGCGGCCGGGCGACGCCCGGCACATTGTAGGTGATTACGACTGCGCCCATAACGGTCGGGAAATGCAGCACCGGGCCGCCTTTGGCGTTGGCCAGCTCCTGATCGTTCATCGGACCATCGGAAGCGCCGAAATCGACGGTCTGTTCAGAGAGCTGCCTGATGCCGCCACCGGAGCCAATCGACTGGTAATTGATCTTCACTCCGGTGCGCTGCGCGTAATCGGAGAACCACTTTGAATAAATAGGATATGGGAAAGTCGCGCCCGCTCCGGTCAGATCGACTGATTGCGATGAAGCAACACCTGAAAGGAACGCTGCCGCCGAGAAAGCGACAGCAATGCTGCGAACTGTTTTGATCACTGTGACTCCAATGAGAGGAAGTTGTCGCGCTCGAAGCTCTCTCATTCGTGTCACGGGTGACTACGTCGAACGTAAAGGATGTGTCACGACTGGAGCGTGGTTGCAACCTCGGGGAAAAAGATGCGGATACTGGTGCCGGAGTCGACGACGCTCTCGGCACTCACCGAGCCGCCGTGTGCTTCGACGAGGTGTTTGACGATCGCGAGACCGAGTCCGGTGCCGCCCGCTTCGCGAGAGCGACCAGCGTCGGCGCGGTAGAAGCGCTCGAAAATTCTCGGCAGATGCTCCGGAGGAATGCCCGCGCCCGTGTCCGTGACCGTTACAATCGACCCATTTCGTGCGGCTTCCGTTTCGATTGTGATTCGTCCCCCATCGGCGGTATGTCGCACTGAATTCTCGACCAGATTGAGCAGTATTTGCTCGAGCGCGGTCCGGTCGGCGTAAATAACTTCAGCGCGTGGATCGATCCGCATGTCGAGGTTGAGGCTTCTCGTTCCACGACTCGAGGAGATGCGTCCGAAAACCTCGGTGGCGAGATCGGCGATTTTCACTGGTTGCGGGTGCGGCTTCCAATGGCCGGACTCGATGCGCGAGAGATCGAGCAGCTCATCGACGATTCGCTGCATGCGTTGTGTGTTGCTGTAGATGGTGCGCGCGAACTCTGCTCGTCTCTCGACGGCGATATCGGGATCCTGCAGCGTCTCCGCGAAGCCGCCGACGATGGTGAGCGGAGTGCGGAGCTCGTGCGAAACGTTGGCGACGAAATCGCGTCGCACTGCCTCGAGCTTTCTTATTGGTGTAAGATCGAAGAGCGCGACCACCGCGCCGCCATCCACCAGCGGCCGTGCCGTCAGCGACACCGTATTACTTCCAATCACTACTTCTTCCGACTCGGTCTCAGTTCCCTTGAGCGCGAGTGAAATGGCGCTGCGCAGCGTGACCTCGCGCGGTAGATAGTCGATACCGAACGGGAGCGGGCGATCGATGGAGAGCAGGCGACGCCCCGTCTCGTTTATTCGCACGACGTTGTGAGTGGGCGAAATCGCGACCACACCTTCGTTGAGGTTTTCGACCAGCGCCGACAGGATCGATTGCTGAGCCGCCAGCGCTGCGATGCGGGCCTCGAGTTGCTCGGCGAGACGGTATATGGAATCGGCGAGGTCGCCGACTTCGCCGGGGGCCGAAAGGGCCGGATGCCGCTGCCTCTCGCCGGCCGCAATCGATCGCGCGACATCGCGGAGCTCGGTGATCGGCCTGGACACCGCGCGCGAGAACAACAACGCCAGAATTCCAGCAAGGAGAAAGGAGATCAAACCCGCGACGACGACTCCGTTGCGCGCTCTGCTAAACAAATCCTCAACCGCGCGAGTGGTGACTGAGACGCGAGCGATTCCGCGCTGCGCTTTCACCGCGACGTAAAGCTGTTCGGCGCCTGTGGACGGGCTCATGCGCCGCACCGATCCCATTCCGCTCGTCCGTGCCGCGACGATTTCGGGCCGAGTGCTGTGGTTTTCGAGAGCGAGGAGCGCGGGGCCGTCGAACTCCGAATCGCCGGTGACGTGACCGGCGGAGTCGATCAATGTGATTCGATGTCCGGTGGCCGCTCCCGCTGCGTCGGCCAGCGAATCAGCATCGAGGCCGGGCCCCCACTGCATGGCGACGAGTCTTGCCTCGCCGGCGAGATCGTGAATTGTCTGTTCGGTGATGCTCGAGTGCAGCTGGTTGTCGATGATAATGACGACCGAGATCACCATCACCGCTACGATCGCAAGCGACTGAAGAAGCAGCCGTTGCGCGAGACTCACGAGCGCTCGGCGATGTTTTTGATGCGATAGCCGAACCCGCGCACCGTTTCAATCAGCTCTCCGGCGTCGCCCAGCTTGGCGCGGAGACGCTGCACGTGCATGTCGACGGTGCGCGTCTGAATGTCTGGCGCCGCCTCCCAAACGATCTCGAGCAGAAGATTGCGGGGCTGGACGCGTCCTTTTCGCTCAGCCAACAAGAGCAGGAGCTTGAACTCGGTCGGCGTGAGGTCCACGTCCCGACCATCGACCGTCACCCGATGCGCGGTGGAATCGATTCTGAGGGGACCTATCTGCCGGACGTCGCCGGCGTCGGTCGGGCCCGCTTTGACGCGCCGCAGAATCGCCGCGACGCGCAGCACCAGCTCCTGAGGGCTGAACGGTTTCGTCAGATAGTCATCGGCGCCCAGCGTGAGACCTTTGATGCGGTCGCTTTCTTCGCGCCGGGCGGTAAGCATGAGCACCGCGATCCCGGCGGTGGCTGGATCACCGCGGAGCTCCTCCATCACTTCCAGTCCGGAAAGCCCGGGCAGCATCAGATCGAGGACAACGAGCGAAGGCTTCTCGCGCCTGGCGACGGCGAGTCCTTCGGGGCCGCTTGTCGCGGTAGAGACCGAGTAGCCGGATTTCGCGAGATGGTACGCCACCAGCGCAACTATGTCGGGCTCGTCGTCAACAACGAGGACACGCTCGGCAGTGGCGCCTGGATCTGTCACCTCTGGAACTTGTCAGTCCCGCCGAGGTTGCGTCAACTCAGTGACTGTCACGAATACGTGACGATACTGTTGCACTCCCTGAGGCTAGTTCGCGCCGCTAGCTTTGCAATCCATCCGGCAAAAGCGATTTTCGCACAGATGAATTCACGTACGCTCGGGTGCACCCTGCTGATGGCGGCGGCTTGCGCGCCGTCGGCTGCAACCGTACCTCCGGCTGGTGCACCGCCGTCCCCTGCCATGCCACTACCGGCGGCAGGTAGTGTTCCTTCGGCGACGGCGCTACCGGCCGCCCAACCGCGATTCCCAGCGGGCACGCGGTTCCTCAGGATCATCGCGACCAACGACTTTCATGGCGCACTCGAGCCGCGCCTGGATGCGAACGGGGTGAGGCGGGGCGGAGCGGCCTATGTCGCTGCCGCGATCGATCGCGCCCGTAACGAGTGCGAACCCACGTGCCAGACGCTGCTTCTCGATGCGGGAGATCTTTTCCAGGGCACTCCAGCATCGAACCTGTCCTACGGCCGGCCCGTAATCGACTACTACAATAGGATGGGTTACGCCGCGTCGGCGCTCGGCAATCACGAGTTCGACTGGACTACCGACACGCTGCGTGCGAGGATGCGGCAGGCAACATTTGGAATCTTCGGCGCCAATGTCCGATATAGCGATGGTCGCGATGTGGACTGGATTCCCAACGACACGATCGTCTCGCGTGGCACGGCGAAAATAGGAATCATCGGCGTTTCGACTGTCGCCACTCCTACGACTACCCGGGCTGCCAACGTAGTCGGTCTCCGCTTCGACAACCCGGCGCCCATCGTCGACAGCATCGGCAGCGCACTCAGAAAGCGCGGCGCCGATTTCGTACTTGTGATCGCGCACGCCGGCGCGAGCTGTGGTCGCGATGGGGCGACGGACTGTAGCGGCGAAATAATCGATCTCGCGCGCAACCTGACGACGAAGGTGGACGCAATCGTGAGTGGCCACACTCACACGCTCGTAAACACTGAGGTAAAGGGAATTCCAATCGTTCAGGCGAGATCGAGCGGCCGCGCCATCGACGTTCTCGACCTTCCGCTTGGTGTCGGCGCAAATCTCCCTGTTCGACACGAGGTTCGTGAGATTGCTGTCGACACGCTTCAGCCGGTCGCCGCTATCGATTCGATCGTGCAAACCGCCGTCGCGCGTGTCTCTTCGCTCGTCAATCGGCGCGTCGCAACTATTCCCATCACCCTCGCTCGGCAAGGATCGCAGTATCCGCTCGGCAACCTCATCGCCGACGCACAGCGTTGGGCAGGAAACGGAGACGTAGCGATCATGAACAACGGCGGTATACGAACCGAGTTGCGCGCCGGCGAGGCGACCTTTGGGTCTCTGTTCGAGGTTCAGCCGTTCGGAAACACGCTCTACGCGCTCACGATGACGGGCAAGCAGCTGCGAGACCTGCTCGAGGCGATGGTTGGCAAATCATTGGTGAACGACCACGTCAGTGGTCTCAGCATCAGGTACGATCCAACAAGGCCGGCGGGGTCGCGCATTGTCTCCGTGACGATGACGGACGGTACTCCACTCTCGGTTACGAAGACATACAATGTCATCATGAACGATTTTCTTGCGACCGGCGGCGAAGGGTACGATGCCGGGCGACGCGCCACGTCGTCGAAGCCGCTCAACATCGTCGATCTCGACGCGCTGATCGATTATCTCCGGTCGTTGCCCGCGCCGATCACCGCGCCCGTCGAGGTACGTATCGCGCCGGTGTCGTCTTGAGCGAAACCGTACGCGTGTACATCAACGGGAAGCCCATCGACGTCAGCGCATCCGCGACCGCGCTCGATGCGGTAGCCGCCATCGACAGCACGCAAGCGGATGCGGTGCGAAACGGCGAACGGATGATCACGGACAGTCGTGGGATCGCGACCGCGAGCGACTCCCCAGTGCACAACGGGGCAATTTTTCGCATCGTTCGCGCTCGGCAAACTGCCTCTGACGACATGGACTTCGACCCATCGTAATGCCACTCTCGATCTTCTCAACGAAGCTCCGCCAGCTGCCAAAGGCGGAGCTGCACTGCCATCTCGATGGTTCATTGCGCCCGCAAACGCTCCTCGAGCTGGCACGGGACAGGCGCATCGAGCTTCCAAAACAGAGCGCCGGGGAGCTGGCGGCGTTCATGAGGGTCGATGACGCCCAAAGCCTGGACGATTACCTGCGCCGCTTCGACGTCACGATCTCCGTGCTACAGAGCGAAGACGCGCTGGAGCGCGTTGCGTATGAACTTGCTGAAGATGCGGTGGAGGATGGCGTTCGGTACATCGAGGTGAGAAATGCTCCGATTCTGAACGTCGTTCAGGGACTTACCGTGGTGCAGGCAATCGAAGCACCTCTTCGCGGGCTACGCCGCGCGGAGAACGATTTTGGAATTACAGCACGGTTCATCGTCTGTGGGCTGCGTCAATTTCCGCCCGCCGATTCACTCGAAATGGCAAAGCTCGCCGTCGAGTTCAAGAACGATGGCGTCGTCGCGTTCGACCTGGCTGGTGGGGAAAAAGGAAATCCAGCCGCCCGCCACGCCGAAGCATTCCGCTATGCGCGCGAGCATGATCTGGCGGTCACAGTCCACGCCGGCGAAGGGGATGGAGCAGAGTCGATCCGACAGGCCGTCCATGTCTGCGGTGCGGACCGGATTGGTCACGGGACGCGCCTCATCGAAGACCCGGACCTCACTCAGTACGTGAACGACCGCCGGATCGCGCTCGAAGTCTGTCTCACCAGCAACGTGCAGACTCGCGTTGCCGATTCGTACGCCACCCATCCGTTGCGCGACTACTTCGATCGTGGACTCAATGTCACCCTCAACACCGACAACCGCTTGATGAGCGCCACGACTCTGACCGATGAGTACGTGTTCGCCGCGGAACACCTCGGCTTCACGGTGGAAGAACTGGCCGGCGTCGCTCTCAACGGGTTCGAGAGCGCATTCCTGCCCTGGGAGGACAGACTGGTGCTGATCGAGGAAGTCTCGGACCAGATCGATGAGTTGATCGGAATCGAGGGTTGAAAATGGAATACTCCGCCGATGCCGCGAACAAAGCGGCGAAGGCCATACGCGACCGCGCCGGCATGTCGAATCTCGAGATCGGGATCATACTTGGCTCCGGTCTTGGTGGTCTCTCGAAGAAAATCGGCGCGGCCGTGCGTATCCCGTTCAGCGACATCGCGGGATTTCCACCCCCGACTGTCGCCGGCCACGAAGGCGCCGTCTTCACTGGAACGCTGGGCGGGCGCAACGTCGTCGCACTCAGCGGAAGATTCCATTTGTACGAGGGACATTCGTCGGCCTTGGCCGCCTTTCCGGTCCGCGTCTTTCACGCCCTCGGGGCCCGCGAGCTTTTCGTGTCGAATGCGGCGGGCGGGATCTCGCAAAAACTGGCCGTCGGTGACCTGATGATCATCTCGGACCACCTCAATCTCATGGCGACGAATCCGCTCGTCGGCGGGCAACAGGAAGGCGAGCTTCGGTTCCCTGACATGACCGACGCCTACGATCCGCTGTTTCGTCGAGTTCTGCGCAACGCGGCGGAGAAGCTCGGCATTCGGCTGCGCGAAGGCGTCTACGCCGGATTACTCGGACCGTCCTACGAAACGCCGAGCGAGGTAAGAATGTTGAGGATCCTGGGAGCCGATGCTGTGGGGATGTCGACCGTTCCTGAAGTCATCGTTGCTCGGGCGCTGCGAATGCGCGTCGCGGGCGTTAGCTGTATCACGAACGCGGCCGCCGGTCTCACCGGTGCGGCGCTAAGCCATGCGGATGTCCTCGAGACGACACAGCGCATCAGCGCGTCCTTCGAGTCGCTGGTGACGGAATTTCTCGCGAGCTCGGCGAGCGTTCAGCCGTCTGCGGCGAGGTGATTCAAGGGTCCGTGACCAGACCCTAGCCCGGGCGCGCTTGCAATTGCGTTGTGAACGTAGTCGATGGCGCGACGGACGGCGGCGTGCAGCGATTCTCCCTTCGCGAGCTGCGCGGTGATCGCCGCCGACAGGGTGCATCCCGTCCCGTGAGTGTTCGTCGTGCTGAGACGTTGACCACGGAAAGAGCGCACGTCTCCGTCATAAAGGATGTCTACGACGCGGTCGCCGGAATTCAAATGCCCGCCCTTGATGAGCACCGCCCTGGCTCCCATGTCGTCGACCAGGATCTCCGCGGCCCGCGTCATGGCATCCTCGTCTTCGACTCGCTCGCCGCTGAGAATGCCCGCTTCGTGAAGGTTTGGTGTGACGAGCGTGGCGCGCGGGAGGAGCTCGCGACGAATCACCTCGATCGCATCGCTCTCGAGTAACACGTCGCCCGAAGTTGCGACCATCACCGGATCGAGAACGTAGTTGTCGAGCGAGTGATCACGAATCGCGGCTGCCACCGCCGACGCGACGGCCGCGTTCCCCAGCATTCCCGTCTTGAACGCAGAGGGCACGAGATCCTCGGCTACAGAATCGATTTGGGCGCGTACGAGCTCCGCCGAAACAGCCTCCCACCTGCTGACCCCGCGGGTGTTTTGCGCGGTGATGGCAGTGATCGCGGATGTACCGAACACACCGAACCTCTGAAACGTCTTGAGGTCGGCCTGAATTCCGGCGCCGCCGCCCGAATCCGACCCGGCGATGGTGAGCGCAATACGCACGAAGAAAAGATGCGCCGTGGGAGACCACGGCGCATCACTAGTTCGCGCGCGAACTCACCCAGTTGCCTGCGGCGATTCTATTGAACCTGTCGGGGCGGCGGGGATGGCGGGAGCGAATGAATCCTCGACTTGAACGAATGGAAGTTTCGGGTATCAGTCCCAAGTTGAGCCAGCGTTGCTCGTGGCAGCTGATCGATGCGTGCCTGAATCGCCTGGATTCGGTCCTCCTCGAGCGGGTGCGTGAGGAACCACGAATCGACGGCGCCAGGCTTGGACTTACGCTCCGCCAGCAGTTTCTGGAACATCGTCACCATTCCGACCGGACTAATTCCAGCGCGGACGACATTGTCGAATCCTTCCTGGTCGGCTTCTGCTTCATCCTGGCGGCTGAAGCGCGCAAACACGGCGCCGCCCGCGATGTTGATCGCCGCTCCAGCTACCTGGCTATTGCAGATGCTCGTCAGCACGCACGCGAGCGTCACACCAATGTTCGCGCCCTGCGCCTTTTCCATCTGCTTTACGGTGTGCCGCCTCAGCACGTGCCCGATCTCGTGCCCGAGAACGCCTGCCAGCTCGTCCATCTGATCGGCGCGCTCAATGAGACCGCGATTCACATAAACAAAGCCACCGGGCACGGCGAAAGCGTTCACTTCCTGCGCGTCGACGATGAAGAAGTGCCAGTCGAGATCGCGCCGGTTGGTGAGCTTGGCCATCGAGTCGCCGAGCACGTTGATGTAGCGATTGAGCTCCGGATCCTGGATGATCGGTAGTTGCGCGTTGATCTGTTGCGCATATTCCTGTCCCATCTGTACTTCCTGCTGCTGCGAAATACCACACGCGACGAGGGAGCAGGTAATCGCGATGCCCACGAGAATTCGCTTCATTGGTACTCCAACGCTGAGATTCCAAATGAGACGCGGAGGCAAGTCCTATTCCAGCTGAGTCGACCGCTCACCACGCGTGAAAATTCTTACACTTGCGCGCGATCTTGGACGCAGGAGATCGCGCGAAAAACATTCGCTTTTCGTCGCCGAGGGCGTTCGATCGGTCGAAGAGCTACTGCGGTCGGGATTAACCGTCCGGGGTGCGCTCGTCGCCCCGCAGCTTGCCGCCGCTCCACGCGGTCAGGCGCTGAGAAAAGCGCTCGACGAGTCCGGCGTCGAGGTAGCAGAGGTTTCCGAAAAAGATTTCCGCTCCGCAGCGGAAACCGAGTCGCCGCAGGGTGTAATCGCGATCGGCGAAATTCCGAGTCGCTCTCTTGATACACTCGAGGTCGCCAGAGTGTGCCGCCTTGTTCTGCTCGACGGAATTCAGGATCCGGGAAATGCAGGCACAATCCTCCGGACCGCTGCAGCTCTGCGCGCGACCGCCACGATCGCCCTGCCCGGCACCGTCGACTTGTGGAATCCAAAAGTCATACGCAGCTCCATGGGCGCACAATTTCAGCACGCGGCTTTTCACGCAACGCTCGAAGACGTCCTGTCCTTTCTCGAGCGTAACGACATAAACCTTTGGGCAGCTGACGCAAATGGCAGCGCGCTCGATCCCAAAGAGGCTGGGGCGCGACTCGCGATCGCCGTGGGCAACGAAGGTGCGGGAGTATCTTCCGCAGTGCGCGACAAAGCGCAGAAGACCGTATCACTTCCCATTTCTGGCAACGTCGAATCGCTGAATGTAGCGGTTGCGACGGGAATCATTCTCTACGAGCTTCGGTGATGATGGAAATCCTGGAAGGCATATACGTATTCGTAATTGGCACTGCCATCGGCTCATTTCTGAACGTGTGCATTGGGAGGTGGCCGGAAGGACTCTCCGTCGTGAAGCCGAGGTCTCGTTGTCCCAAGTGCGGTCACCAGATCAAAGCGAGCGAGAACATCCCGATCGTCAGCTGGCTCGTGCTGCGTGGGCGCTGCAGCAATTGCCACGAACGCATCTCGATTCAGTACCCGATGGTGGAGCTCCTGGTCGGATTGCTCTGGCTCGCTGCGTTTTTTCAGTTCGGTATGTCGTTCACCGCATTCCGAGTCGCGGTTCTCGCGACGGTTCTGCTCGGGATTGCGATAACGGACGCAAAGCACTTTCTCATTCCCGATGGATTTACCGTTTTTGGTTTGCTATTCGTGCTCCTCACCGCGTTCGTCGCACTCTACTTCGGCGAGGCGGAGCCGTTTGCCCGACCTTGGGATGCTGTGCTGGGGATGTGCGTCGGCGCCGGCGCAATTTCCATTGTCGGATGGCTGGGGGAGGTTTGGCTGAAACGCCCGGCGATGGGGTTTGGCGACGTGACGTTGATGGCGGTCGTAGGCGCGGCGCTCGGTCCTCCGCGAGCCCTGCTTACGATCTTCATCGCCGCCGTTCTTGCTCCAATCGTTCTACTCGGCGTCGTGTATCCATTGTCGGCGCGTGGACTCGCCGACGACAAGGGACAGACTGAGCTGGCACTCGAGTCGACCGGTGGATGGAGGAAGCGCGAGCTGCCATTCGGCGTCTTTCTTGCGCCGGCTGCGCTGATTGCATTGCTTTTCGGAGACGCGATGATCGCGTGGTACCTGCGCATCTCCGGGCTGTAATTCTCCTCACACGATCAGACATCCCGCATCCCGCTGTAATGACATTCGAGCTCAAACGAAGTTTCGCCGTGGCCGGCGCCGGTGTTCTCGCGCTTGTCTCGGCGTGCGAGAGCCAGAAGCCGAAGTACGAAGGGCCGTACGCGGCGGAGGTAGCGGAAGCCGTTCCGATGATTGAAAAGGCGGTGGGACTCAAGTACAAGAAACCGCCAAAGGTCGAAACGCGCTCAAAGGAGCAGGTGCGCGAGTTCGTCATCAAGCAACTGACCGATTCACTCGCGAAGCACGATATCACGGGACAGGAAGCGGCATACAAGCGGTTGGGGATGATACCCGACACCCTCAAGCTGCAGCCATTTCTCACCAGCCTCCTGGAAGAGCAGATCGTGGGGTACTACGATCCGCACACGAAGGTCCTGTACGTGGTCGATGGCGCCCCAAAAGACATGGCGTCGATGACGATTACTCACGAGCTCGTACACGCGCTGCAGGATCAATACATCAGCCTCGATTCCGTCCAGAAAATTCGGGACGACAACGACCGCCTCGCGGCGGCTCAGTCCGTATTCGAAGGCCAGGCTGTCTACGAGCAAATTTCCATCATGCTCGGCGGGACGAACATCGCAATCAACCTTCCGGGCGGGTGGGATCGCATCCGCGAGATGATTCGCGAAAACCAGGGATCGATGCCGATTTTTGCCGCGGCACCGAAGGTGATCCAGGAGACGCTCATCTTCCCGTACCTGAGCGGAGCCGAGTTCTATCGAAACTACAAGGAACGAAAGCGGGGCTCCGTCATCTACAACGACATGCCTACATCAACGGAGCAAATCATTCACCCGGCCGCGTTCTTCAGCACCCGTGACACGCCGACCAGAGTCACATTGGGCACTCTGAACAATGCCGCCAAGGTCTACGAAAACGACCTCGGTGAATTCGAGACGCGACTATTTCTTTACCAGGCATTGAACGATCAGAACGAAGCCGTGCGTGGCGCGACTGGCTGGGACGGAGATCGCTATGCGGTCGTGAATACGCCGCAGGGACAGGGGATCGTCTGGCTCACCGTTTGGGACTCGCCGGTAGAGGCGGGTGAGTTCTTCCATCTCGCCGGACAGGCGGTAGAGTCGCGCTACTCGACGAAAGCCGCGGCCAGCTCAACGGATCTCGTGAAGAATTATTCGGGTGGCGGAAGGACGCTCCAGGTCTCGACGATGGAGATTCAGGGGCGGCCCGTCGTGCTCTACGTCGACGTTCCTGCGGGTGCCAATCCGAATATCGTCAACGTCGCGCAGGTGACTCTCAAGCAATAACGCTCCGGCCCTGAGCTACAGACCGAGGAGTTTTTGCAGGCCGAAGGTGCAAACTCCGATCAGGCCCCCGAGCACGTAACCTGTCGTGATGATCAGGTTCAGCTCGTTCTGGATGACGTTGCGCAGGATTTCTTCCACGCGATCCACACTGAACGCCATCACTTTCCGCTCGACCATCGTCTGCACGTCGAGCTTTTTTATCAGTTCCGGTAGCTGGTCGTGGACCCACTCCCAGATCACCGGCGCGGCCTGCGCGGCGAGCCGCTTCGGGGCTTCGGGATCTTTTTTGGCCTCGACATCGCCCAGGATGTCGGATATCGGCTTCTGCAGGTAGGCGAGAATCGCGTCGTGGATCGCCTTGGAGATCTCCGCTCTGATCTCCGGCTCCTCGAGTAATCCCACGACCTGCTCGACACCATCGGTCTCGATGGCGTCGAGCACCGAGTCGAATTTCTTCTCTGTCATCATCAGCTTGGCGAACAGGCGCTCGTGGAATCGCATGTCGTCCACGAAGCGGTTGAACATCGCATGCAGCGCATCGCGCACTTTCACGCGCGTCGTCGGCTGGCCAAGGAACGCACCAAGCCTTGTCATCGCGACCGGCAGGTATGCCGTCGTCGCGCCCTCGAGTGCGGTGACCACCGCGGCGGGAACCTTGTCGATCAGGGGCTCGCGCGATGTCAGGATCGTAGTGATGACATCTTCGAGCCGCGATTGAAATGCGACGAGAAGCTCCGGACGCGCCAGCTCGCGCTGCAGATCGCCCGGTGTTAACAGTCGCTCACCGACCGTGCGGCCCAGACTTTTCGCTAGCCGGGCCTGATTTTTCGGAATAGCTCCCTGGAATCCGAAACGCTTTTTCTTGGGGTTGAACAGCATCCACACGGCCACGGTGTCGGACAATCCGCCCGCCATTGTTCCGACAAAGACATGGATGCCGAACTGGACCCAGGGATTCTCTAGATTCACCTACTTGGTAACTGCTTCTGCCGGCTCTGCACGGTTGATTGACGCGGTAGGCGAATCACTGACCGCGTTCTTCGCCGGAACGTCGCCGTGCGGTTCGACGGCGTCAGCAAGCCGTCCAGGCGGCTTCGGCAACAGCGCGAGGTGGATGATCTCGTCCATTGTCGAGACAAAGGTGAACGTCATGCTGTTGACGACCTCGTCGGGAATTCCGCGCAGGTCCTTGCCGTTGGCCTTAGGCAAGAGCACCTGGCGCAAACCGGCGCGGTACGCGGCCATCACTTTCTCCTTGACTCCGCCGATCTCCAGAACCTTTCCGCGGAGAGTCATCTCGCCGGTGAGCGCGATGTCGCGCCGCACGGGACGTCTGCTCAACACGCTCGCGATCGCCAGCGTCACGGCCGCACCCGCGCTCGGCCCGTCCTTGGGGATCGCGCCGGCAGGGAAGTGCACGTGTAAATCGACTTCCTTGAATTCCAGATCTGCGACGCCGAGAGTGTGGGCGCGCGACCGCACGTATGAATAAGCGGCATCGACTGATTCGCGCATCACGTCCCCGAGCTGGCCAGTCACCGTCAGGCGACCGGAGCCGGGCATCCTCAGCGCCTCGATTACCATTAGATCCCCACCGGTCGCCGTCCACGCCATTCCGGTGACGGCGCCGATCTCCGGCTCCTGCTCGGCGTCCTCGAGCGTGTAGGTCGGATTGCCAAGAATGTCTATCACCATCGCGTTGTCGACGACCCACGCTCCCTCTTCGCCGTCCGCCTTCTTGCGCGCACGCTTGCGCATCAGTGCCGCGATGTTGCGCTCGAAGTTGCGAAGGCCCGCTTCGCGGGAATACCGATTGGAAATGAACCCGAGTACTTCGTCGGTGAACTGGATGTCCTTGTCGGTGATTCCATGCTCTTCCAGCAATCGTGGCAGCATGTAGCGCCACGCGATCTCGACCTTCTCTTCCACGGTGTAGCCGAGGACACGAATGACTTCCATGCGGTCGCGCAGCGGAGCGGGAATGTCGTAGAGATTGTTGGCCGTGCAGATGAAGAGGATGCTCGAGAGATCGAACGGCAGATTCAGATAGTGGTCGACGAAGTTCGAGTTCTGCGACGGGTCGAGCACCTCGAGCATCGCGGCGGTTGGGTCTCCCGACGGACCGCCGCTCGTCATTTTATCGATCTCGTCGATCATCAGCACAGCGTCTCTCACCTGCACGCGACGGAGGGACTGGAGGATCAATCCGGGCATTGCTCCAACATACGTGCGGCGATGTCCGCGGATTTCCGCTTCGTCGCGAACGCCGCCGACCGAGATGCGGTAAAAGGCGCGATTGATAGAGCTCGCAATGGCTTCGCCGAGCGATGTTTTCCCGGTGCCCGGTGGTCCAACGAAACAGAGTATCGGGCCGTGCGGATCGCCGCCGCGCAGTTTACGGACGGCGAGGTACTCAGTGATGCGCTCCTTCGCTTCCTTTAGTCCGTAGTGCCTGCTGTCGAGCAGCTCTTCGACTTTCTTCAGCTCGATGACTTCGTCGGTCGTCGAGCGCTTGTTCCACGGAAGCGCGAGCATCCAATCGAGATAGGTGCGAATGACCTGGTACTCGCTGGAGGCCGGCGACAGGTTCCGCATCCGCTCGATCTCGCGCCGCCCTTCCTGCGCTGCCTTCTCCGGAAGATTCGCTTCCTCCAGCTTCTTGAGCGTCTCGATCGATTCCTTTTCGCCGGGGTCACCCTCGCCGAGCTCCGATTGAATCGCGCGCAACTGCTGGCGGAGGTAGAACTCGCGCTGGTGCTGCTCGATTTTGATCTCCGTCTGGCGCTTGACGTCTTCCGCCACGCGGGCGCGCCCGACTTCTCGCTCCACCCGACCGAGCAGGAACTTCAGACGCTGGCCGATGTTGAGTCGCTGGAGGATCTCATCTTTGTCGGAGACCTTGAAATTGAGGTTGGTCGCGGCAAGATCGGCGAAGCGCCCCGGATCGGAGATGTTCATCTTGAGGATCGCCGGCACTTCGTCCGGAATTCGCTCGATGAGTTCCGCCAGAGTCTCAGCGCCGGTCACAATCCGCGAAATCAGGTCATCGACTTCGTTCGTGTCGGGCGGAATCTCCTTCGCGGGCTTGATACGAACAACCGGGAAGGGCTCGGTTTGAACAACGCCCTCGACGACGATGCGACGCAGCCCCTGAAGCGTGATCTGCACCGTCTCGCCCGGCAGGTTGATGCGCTCGTGGACTCGTGCAGCGACACCAACGCGTCCGACGAACCGGTCGGGGTCGAGAACATCGTCGTGGTCTCCGCTGGCGACAACCAATCCAACGATGAGACCGGCGTGCTCGTTCGCTTTGAGAAGCGCCAGATTCTCCGGCGCGCCCATTTGAACGGCAATAGTGCCCAGTGGGTACACGATCGTTGATCGAAGCGCCATCAATGGCAGCGTCGCTGGTATTTCAGCGTGGAGTATGTCGTCTTTACGCTGTGTAGCAGCCATCCAATTCCTCTTGTCGGGCGTGTGACGTCGGTTGTTTCAGAAGTTAACGGCGCCTAAGTTTAAAGGCTATGTTCGAAGACCTGAGCGAAAAGCTCGAGGCCACGTTCGCCCGCCTGCGTGGCCGCGGAGTCCTGAGCGAAGCCGATATCAAGGAGGGCCTGCGCGAAGTTCGACGCGTGCTGCTCGAGGCGGACGTCAACTTTCAATTGACGCGTGAGTTCCTCGAACGTGTCGAGAAAAAGGCGACCGGAGTCAACGCGCTCAGTACTGTCTCACCCGGGCAGCAGCTGGTCAAGATCGTCCACGAAGAGCTCGCCAACATGCTCGGCGAGCGGCGTGAGGGACTGAAGCTTGGGACAGTACCTCCTTCGGTCGTCATGATGGTCGGGTTGCAGGGTTCCGGCAAGACGACGACGGCCGCAAAACTGGCGCGAAAGCTCAAGGCTGAAGGCCGGCCGACGCGGCTGATCGCCGCTGACGTTTATCGCCCGGCCGCGATCGACCAGCTCGAGACTCTCGGACGTGAGCTGTCAATTCCGGTGTACGCAGATCGAACCACGACCGACGTCGTCAAGATCGCCCGCGCCGGCGTGGCTGAAGCGCTTCACGAACGCGACCGCGTGGTAATAGTCGACACCGCCGGCCGTTTGCAGATCGACGAGCCAATGATGCAAGAGCTTGCTCGGCTCAAGGATGCGCTGCGGCCGAGCGAGATTCTGCTGGTCGCCGACGGGATGACCGGTCAGGACGCGGTCAAGATTGCGCAGGGCTTCGATAAGGCGCTCGACGTAACGGGCGTCATACTCACCAAGATGGATGGCGATGCGCGTGGTGGCGCCGCTCTCTCGATCTACGGCGTGATCAAGAAGCCGATCAAGTACATCGGTGTCGGCGAGAAGCCGGATGCGCTCGAAGAGTTCCATCCGGACAGGATGGCGGGCCGCATTCTCCAGATGGGAGATATCGTCACGCTCGTGGAGAAGGCCCAGGCCTCATTCGATGAGGCGGAGGCGAAGCGTCTCGAGAAGAAGGTGCGCAAGGAAGGGATGGACCTGAACGATTTCCTCAACAGCATGCGGCAGATTCAGAAGATGGGTCCACTCGAGGGGATCCTCAAAATGCTTCCCGGGGTGAACACGAAGGCGTTGAAGCAGATGAAGGCGGATCCGAAGCGCATGAAGCACGTCGAGGCAATTGTGCTTTCGATGACGCCGGTTGAGCGCAAGAATCCGGGGATCATCAACGGCTCGCGTCGCGCACGGATCGCGAAGGGCGCAGGCCGCCCGATCAGTGATGTGAATCGTCTGCTCGATCAGTTCCGCGAGATGCAGAAGATGATGAAGAAGATGGCGGGCGGCGGACGCATGGGTCTTCCATCGATGCCCGGAACGTTCGGGATGCGATAGCGGCCATGGCCTTCACTGAGGCCGGCTACGGGAGGGCGATCACGTTGAAGGGCGCGTGAGGCGCGGCACAATCAGCGATTCGTTTTAGTCCCTTTCGCTTTCGACGGTTTCCGTGCGCGCCCACTCGCGTCCCGACCGTAGAGTTCGCGAAGCTCGTTCTTTGCACGGGCGAGTACACGCCGCTGCGAAGCACTCAAATCGGAGCCGGCGCGATTCATGTAGAACGTAAGCATCGACATTGCAGAGCGATACGGCGCGCTCTTGCGCCGATGGCTTCGCTCCGCGGATCGCTTGAGCGATCGGGCAATCCGCTGAGGATCCTTCCACGTGAAAACGCCGCGGTCGAGATCGAGAGCATTGCTGTGTTTCGTCACCGCAGCCGACCAGCGGCGACCCGTACGCGCATTTTTCGCGGCTCTTGCCATCTGAATTTCCAGGCTGCTTTGAGCTAGTGATTTGACATCGCAACCGATATGCCGCGCCCGACAAAATCAAAAGCCCGATTGAAGGCCTCGTAGCTGATAGCCCAGCGTTTGCTCGAGCAATCCCTCAGAATATCGCGCGCAGCAGGAGATGGCTCGGCAAATAAATGAGGATCGGAAATCCCAGCATCAGTGCCAATAGCCACAGCACCGATGGAAGCGGCCGCCGCGGGGGAGTTCCGAATCCGAATACCCAGTTGATGTTGTGCTCCGGCCTGGTCAACGCGTAGGTGACCGGCAACACAACCCAGGCGACGGCAGTCGCCACCCAGAAGGCACGTGCATCGTAGCCAAGGACGACCATTAGCCAAATGAGGGTCGCGGGAAGCACGACGTGAAAGAGCGAGAGACCTCGCATGAAGCGTGGGCGCCGGCTGTCAAACATGTAATCGGTCAGGCTCGAGACGTGTTTTCCGGTAAGCAGTCTCACAAAGAAGCTGAGGTTCCAAAACAGTTCCGGCGCGAGAACGGCGACCGCCGTGGCACTGGCGAAGAGCGAATTTTCCAGCCAGAGAGCGGCGGCCGTTGTGAACAAGGCCAGATCGGAGAACCACAAAAAGTTCAGGGGCCCTGCGTCTGCCTTGCGAGCGTAGGCGGGAACGAGCACCGCCATGTAGGCGCTATATGCGAGCTTGAGCCACAGTGGAATATGAGTCATGCGATCCGCTCTCTGCGATTCTCACCTGGTTGGCGATTCACAGCCAAATTTTTTTCCACTGGTCCGTGACGTGCGTCTTCACTACTTCCGAAGCAATTGCAGCGCGTACTCACTGAGTGTCGGAGCTCAGTGCGTGTCACGATCAAGCGGGAGGAAGTGTGCCAGAACAAGAAACCATCGAGGCGGCAAGAGAAGACGCCCGAGAAGGAAAATCCCCATCCACGCAGGCTGGGGAGTTCGTGCGTGAGGAGATGCACCACGTCCGAGAGGGCAAGCACGGCGCAAGGTCGACCAAGCAGGCAATTGCGATTGGGCTGTCGAAGGCCAGGCGGGCCGGTGTAAAGCTGCGCCCACCGAAAAGGCGCACCGCTTCAGCGCGCACTCGCCGGCAAGCGGCGCGTGAAACGGCAAGAGCAAGGAAAGGCGCAGTGCGCAAGGTCTCCAGAAAACGGGCAACCGCAGTGCGCCGGGCGCTAAAGAGAGAGGGGCATTCAGCGGCGTCGCGCAGCGCGCTCGCCCGCCAGGCGCGTGCGAGTGCGCGGAGGCGAGGTCCCGCGCAGCGATCCGCTGCGGCCCGAAAGGCAGCTCGCACTCGCGCGAGGAATAGTTAGCCGCAACCGCGCGAGTGACGACGACGGAACCGGGAACAGTGCTACCCGCAACTCGGAACGCGTCCCTTGTAGATGTTCCCGATGCTCTTTCGCCTCTGTGATACACGCTCCGCACAGATTAGATTGAACAACGCAATGCCAGGGTGCGCACCGGATATTCCGGCGACGCGAGGAGCCCGGCTCAGAGGCGCCAAGTGCGCCTCATTTCACACCCAAGGGAGTCATACAGAAATGGTAAAGATTCGTCTCCGCCGTGTCGGGCGGAAAAATGCGCCGTTTTATCGAATTCTCGTCGCCGACTCTCAGAGCCCACGCGATGGGAAGTTCATTGAGATCATTGGTCAGTATGCTCCCCGGAAGAGCGAGGGGTCGCTCCAGGTAGATGAGGCGAGGGCCAACTATTGGCTAAATCAGGGTGCGCAACCGACTGACACCGTCCGGTCTCTGCTCAGGCGCGCGGGCGTTTTGAGGCGCCGTCACGAGCAGAGGCTTGGCCGGACGAAGCCGCGCCGGCCAGCGCCTAGAGCGAAGCGCCAATAAAGCTTCGCCCGTGCATCATGCGCTTTGCTCGGCACATGGCGATTTATGTCTGAGCCCGAATACGCGATCGTCGGGCTGATCCGCAAAGCGCAGGGAGTACGCGGGGAGGTGATCGTCGAGCCTCTCACCGACAAGCCGGACGTGATCTTCGCGTCCGGCAGTCGTGTTTTTGCGGGCACATCCAGCGGCGATGCCGCTCTCGTCCACGATGTGAAAGGACAGGAAGAGGTTCCGAGCCTCACCGTCGCGGAGTCAAAACCCTTCAAGAAGGGGCTCATCGTCCATTTCGAGGAGATTCAGGACCGCGACAGTGCCGACCTCTGGCGCGGACGCTATTTGCTTGTGCCGTTCAGCGAGCTGCCGCCGCTGGAGGAAAATCAGGTCTATCTTCACGACCTTGTCGGCATGAAGGCCGAACGCACGACGGGCGAGCAAATCGGAACGGTGACCACCTTTTATGAGCTGCCGCAGGGAGTAGTGCTGGACATAAGCACACCGGGTGGAAGCGTGCTGATTCCATATCGGCCTGAAGTCGTCGTTCGCGCCGACCTCGAGACGCGCACGATCGTGATCCATGACACTCTGGGCTTTCTGAACGATACGCCGCTTTCCGAGGAGTAATCGTGACGCTAAGAATAAACGTCGTCACGATCTTTCCTGAATTTTTCAGCGGACCGCTGGGCCTGAGCATTCCGTCGCGAGCGGCCGCGGCCGGCAGCGTGAGGTACAACATCGTGGACCTGCGCGAATTCACGCACGACAAGCATCGCACTGTCGATGACTATCCGTACGGTGGCGGCGCCGGGATGGTGATGAAGCCACAGCCATTTTTTGAAGCGGTGGAAGCCCTCGAGACCGATCCGCCAATCGTTCTGCTTTCGCCGCGCGGACGCGTTTTCTCGCATGCGGACGCCGAGCGGTTCGCGGCGGGCGAGCAGCTGACCCTGTTGTGCGGTCATTACAAGGACATCGACCAGCGTGTCGCCGACCATCTCGCTAGCGAAGAGATCTCCCTCGGCGACTTCGTGCTGAGTGGGGGCGAGGCTGCAGCGCTCGCGATCATCGATGCCACCGTCCGGCTATTACCAGGCGCAATGTCCGACATCGAAAGCGCCCGCGCCGATTCTTTTTTCGGCAGAGGACTGAGTGCGCCGAGCTACACGAGGCCGCCTGAGTTTCGGGGCCACAGCGTGCCGGACGTGCTGCTTTCCGGCGATCACGCCAAAATCGCGAAGTGGCGCGACGCCGAGAGTCAGCGGTTGACGGAGGAGCGGAGAAGTCGAACCGGTCAGCAGTGAATCGGTAACGGTCTGATAGCGCGGCGCAGCCGATAGCACATCGATTCCACAGGCTCTATCGCCGAGCCAACCCGCTGGCATTACATGGGTTAAAGGTTTACTTTTCGTGGCTACCCGAGAAATCCCAAAACAAGTCTTTACTGGCTGTAACTCCAGCCCCGAGCGCCATATGCATCCCTTCATCGAAACCCAGAAAGAGTGGCTCCGCAACGACATCCCGCCGTTCCGGGCCGGTGACACGCTTCGCGTCAATGTTCGCGTCCGCGAGGGTGACAAGGAAAGGCTTCAGGCGTTCGAAGGTGTTTGCATTGCCAAGCGCGGCAGCGGAGTAAGCGCGACGTTTACTGTCCGGAAAATCTCGAACGGTATTGGCGTCGAGCGCATCTTCCCGCTCCACAGTCCGATGATCGCGGACATCCTGGTCGTTCGCCGCGGACGCGTCCGGCGCGCCAAGCTTTACTACCTGCGGCATCTCACCGGGAAGGCGACGCGCATCAGGGAGCGGAAGGCGAAGGTGACGGTCCCGGGCTCGGAGACCGTGCCGGAGACCGGCCCTGAGGCTGGAGTCGAGGCCTAGCATTCTCGTCGCTTCCGCGGCGTAGAAGCAGATGCAGGACGAGGTCGAGCGGGGCGCTCTCCCTCAAGAACCGAATCCGCAAAATCCTGATCCTGCTCCAGGGGCAGCCCGCCGCAGGCTTGTGCCCCGGAGGAAGCGCTGGACCACGATCGAACGTGATCTTCGTCGCGAAAGAGGACCGCTTCTAGCCGGCGTCGACGAGGTAGGCCGCGGACCCATCGCGGGGCCAGTGGTCGCTTGCGCTGTCATAATGCCACCAGAGACGCGCGCTATCGCTGGCGTTGACGACTCCAAGCGATTGACGCACGACCAGCGCGTGCGACTCGCCGCCAAAATTCGCGAGCGCGCGGTCGCGTTTGCCCTCGGGGCAGCATCCGTACGCGAAATTGATCGCATCAACATCTACCAGGCGAGTGTTCTTGCGATGCGACGTGCGCTGGGTCGTCTCAGCGTTACACCGGACCACGTCGTGATCGATGGCAGATCGATGCGCACGCTTCCCATTCCGCATACGGCTGTCGTGCATGGAGACGCGCGCTGTTTCAGCATTGCCTGCGCTTCCATCATCGCCAAGGTGACGCGCGATCTTCTCATGACTCGGCTCGGCGTCCGATATCCACAGTATATTTGGGACCACAATGCCGGCTACACGACGCGGGAGCACGTCGCTGGATTGTCGTCGTACGGGATCACGCCGCACCACCGCAAGAGTTTTTGCCGGATAAGCGACCTGCTTCTCGAACTGCAGCACCAGAGCGAGATGGAAGATCTCAATGAGCAATCGCTGGCCGATGTTGGCATACCGGACGGTGACGATGACGAGCTCGACGACGATTTGATCGTGCAAGCAGACGCGATCGCCGACGATCTCGAGCAGGGATTGGAAGAGCGGCTTTAAGCGTCGCGAGCCGACAAAACACCGAGAGGAGAGACGTGGCGGAAGCGCTCGTTGGACTCATAATGGGCTCGAAGTCCGATTGGGATACGATGCAGCATGCCGCGCAGATTCTCGACGCACTCGGTGTTCCGCATGAGACGAAGATCGTATCGGCGCATCGCACGCCCGATCTTCTCTTCGAATACGCGTCATCGGCGGAGCAGCGTGGACTTCAGGTAATCATCGCTGGGGCCGGCGGTGCGGCTCACCTGCCGGGCATGACCGCCGCCAAGACCACCCTTCCCGTTCTCGGCGTCCCGGTCGAATCGAAAGCGCTTCAGGGTATCGATTCGTTGCTATCAATCGTTCAGATGCCTGCCGGCGTACCGGTTGGTACGCTGGCAATCGGCAAGCCGGGCGCGATCAATGCCGGCCTTCTCGCGGCATCAATCGTCGCGATCAACCGCCCTGAGGTGCGTGAGCGATTGCGAGCGTTCCGCGCTGAGCAGACCGGCACGGTTCTGGCGCAGCCCGATCCGGCTGCGATCGAGTGAAAGTTGGCGTACTCGGCGGCGGGCAGCTCGGACGAATGCTCGCGCTGGCAGGCTATCAGCTCGGCATCGAGTTCAGGTTCTTCGATCCAAACGCCGGCGCGCCAGTTGGACAAATCGGACGGCTGATCGCGGCTGACTACGACGATTACGCAGCGCTCGACCGCTTTCTCGATGGTCTCGACGTGGTCACATACGAGTTCGAGAGCATTCCTCTGGCGGCGGTGGAATTCGTCGCGGAGCGCGTGAAAGTTTTCCCGCCGGTCAAGGCGCTGGAGACGGCGCAGGATCGCCTATTCGAAAAGCAGCTCTTTCAGGAGCTGCAAATCCCGACGCCGAAGTTTGCTCGAGTCGACAGCGTTGACGATTTGCACGGCGCGGTGTCGCGCATTGGATTGCCCGCAGTCCTCAAGACCCGAAGAATGGGATATGACGGAAAGGGCCAGGCCGTAATTCCCAACTCGTCAGCCATCGACTCCGCATGGCGCACGTTCGGGGCGGCGCCGCTACTGCTGGAAGAATACGTTGCCTTCCAGCACGAGATCTCGGTAATCGGCGTTCGCGACTGCGAGGGAGGGCAGATGTACTATCCGCCGATTGAGAACGTGCACAGGGAAGGAGTCCTGCGTAAATCGACGGCGCCCGCTCCCAGTGTGACGCCGGAGCTCGCCGCGCTCGGAATCGAATACTGCCGCCGGCTGATGGATCGTCTCGAATACGTCGGCGTTCTGGCGCTGGAGCTTTTTTCAACCGACGGAATTCTGCTCGCCAACGAGATGGCTCCGCGAGTCCATAATTCGGGTCACTGGACGATCGAGGGTGCTGAAACCAGCCAGTTCGAGAACCATCTGCGCGCCGTGGTAGGCTTGCCTCTGGGAGTCACGACGACAAGGGGCAGCTCGGTAATGTTCAACATTCTGGGACACATTCCGCCCATTGAGGGCGTATTGGCGGTGGAGGGGGCGCACCTGCACCTCTATGGGAAAGCACCAACAGAGCGGCGCAAAGTCGGGCACGTGACGCTGGTAGCGCAGAACGCCAGCGGCCTCGAGCGACGGACGAGAGAGCTGGCAGAGGTGCTGGGACCGGGGAACTGCTAACTGCAACCGACCACTACCAGCTGGGGGCCCTGAGCGGAACGGCTGGCAGCCCGGGGCCGGCTCCAAGCTCCTGACCGCTCCGCCGGCAGCTCCAGGCTGGTAGTCTTCAGTTGCAGTTACTCCCCGGATTCAAACCATAAATCCGTCCGGGCTGTCGTATCGGCAGCTATCGGAAATGCCTATTGCCGCGTATTCAAACCTTTGAGCCGCTCGAGCTATCCAATCACGCAACAAAGTCGGGACAACGATTTAATGGCGGCGGCACTCTCGAACGCGGTACGCGTACCAATGGGTGATTCCACGGACGTGACATTGGCCGCGGGCGGAGATCGTCAGGCTTTCGAACGGCTATACCGGGCGCACGCGAACAGAGTGTTCTCGCTTTGCGCCAGGATGGCCGGAAGTCGGATCAGGGGAGAGGAGCTGACCCAGGATGTGTTCGTGAGGACCTGGGAAAAGCTGCCGCAGTTCAGGGGGGAAAGCGCGTTTTCGACCTGGCTGCATCGGCTCGCGGTGAACGTGGTACTGAATGCACGGAAGACCGAGGGCAAGCAGGCCTTGCGGACAGAGCAAAGCGATGTGGAGGACGATCGGCGGGACGAGATGGCGCGAGCGCCGCTTCACATTGAAAGGATGGACCTGCAAGCGGCAATTTCGAAATTGCCGGACGGAGCGCGAAAGATTTTCGTGCTCCACGATGTGGAAGGATACAAGCACGAGGAGATCGCGGAGATGCTGGGTATCACCTCGGGCGGAAGCAAGGCGCAGCTCCACCGCGCGCGACTTCTTTTGAGAGAGGCACTGGAACGATGACTACCACGAACATGACCTGCGACGCATTCGATGCCGCGCTCCCCGATTACCTCGAGGGAACGCTGGATGATTCGATGCGCGCTTCGGTCGGACGCCATTTGAGCGAGTGCGTGCGTTGTGCCAGCGTTCTGAGAGACATCGACAACATTCGAGAGGAGGCCTCGGCGCTTCCGGAGCTCGTTCCGTCGCGTGACTTGTGGCAGGGAATCGAGGCGCGTATTGCGGCGCCGGTAATCCCATTCGCGTCGCGGCCACAGCGGCAGAGACGATTTGCACCGGCATGGATGGGAGTCGCCGCAGCGGCGCTGATCGTCAGCACCGCCGGTATTACCTATATGCTGACCGCACGGTCATTGCAATCGACTCCGAACGCAAAGCTCGCTCAGACGACGCCTGATGTTCGACAGGTGCAATCCAGTGGCGGATCAGATTCCGGATCCGCGGAAACCTCCAGCGCGCCACCGCCCGTTGATGTCGGAGGTACGAGCGTTGAGCGACGCGGAGCGGTGTCACGCCTGGCGACTGAGGACGGCGCCGGTCGTTCAGGGACCGTACCGGCGGTGATGGCGAGTCGGTCCGAGCAAACAGAGCGGGCTTATTCCGATCTTGTTTACGGAAAAGAAATCGAGATGCTTCAGCGGGTTGTGAGCCAGCGGAAGACGATGCTCGATTCTTCGACGGTTGCGATCATCGAAAAAAATCTGCAGATCATCGACGCTGCCATCGAGCAGAGCAGGGCCGCCCTCGCAAGAGATCCGGCCAGCCGTCTACTCGACCAGCAGCTGACACATGCTCTCGACAAAAAGGTCGAGTTACTGAGGACGGCAGCGATGCTGCCGGCAAGCATCTAGAGTGAGAAACGAAATGAAGCTCATACGCCACGTGATCGCGGCAGCAGCGTTGGCAGCGGCTCTACCGATGTCCGTGAGGGCTCAGGACGAGCCGGGCGTGCAGATACGTGGACTCAATCGGATCGACACCACCGTCAGGCTTGACCGCGGCGGCTCGGTTGATCTCTCGCTGATATCCGGACGCATCCGTGTCACAGGATGGGATCGCCCCGATGTTAAAGTCTCTGCTTCCATCGAGAGTGGGGTGCTTCGCTTCAGCGCCAACTCTTCGCGAGTAGAGCTGAGCGTGGAGGACTCCGATGAAGG
>WNFW01000036.1_pt1 | contig 67165 bp, 52 predicted proteins | sample 5400131 | NCBI WGS metagenome assembly WNFW01 (sample SAMN13153362, study PRJNA577476) | soil metagenome | isolation source: 20 cm soil or saprolite under grassland replicate 1 | place: USA:California | collected 2016-06-15
TCGACGCAGAAGATCGAAACTCGCCAGACAAACAGCAGCAATTGGAAATAGCAGTTCGACAACCACTGCCAGATTCGCAGCCCAAGTGCGAGGAACCGATGCGACACGGTACGTCATGTGCCAGTTTGATTCAAAGCTGAGCACAATCGTAGCGACACAGATCGCAATTCCACCGAGCAATGCCACCAAATGCAAACGTCCGGCCGGCTGCGGGAAAAATTTGATTCCGCAGAGATAAATCGCTGTCGCCAGTCCCGCATACGCGATTGCGCCGACACTGGCGTCTGCAAATTCTGCAGTGGCGCCAACGCCGAACATTGCCGCGAGCGCCACGGTGATTACGAGTGTGGTCGTTTCCCGGCTCTCACAATCAGACCGAAAACGAATCGCAATATACGGAATCACCAGCGTCAAAAGAAACCAGAAGAGCATCGGGTTTTCTGTCGGCGACCACCGCGCAAACAGCCACAGAGCGCAGCCAATTACATACGCAATCGCGCCAAGACTGGTGCGTAACAGATAAACGATCACGATGCTCAATAACAACCATGTGCTCATGAAGTCGGCGAAAGTTCCCTGCACTTGATACGTTTGGCTGATCAGCGAAATAGCTGTGGCTACTGCCGCCACATCGAAAATGGCGGCAGCTTCGCGCCACGGCCGCGATTCATTCCTCCGCATCAACGTGAACACGACCAAAGCTTGCGCGAGGGTGGCGCGGCTTAAGTCATCCCAATTGTGCGCGATGAGCAGAATGATTCCCGCGGCAACTAACGCCGACCCGAGCGCTGCCAATATAACGAACGCGAAGTTGACTCGGGGTTGATCATGCTCGTAGTAGCCGTCAATTGCTCGAGCGTTTTCAGAGCTAATCACGCCGCTGGCTACTAATTCTGGAAGCTGCGATCGCAGCCAGCGAATTGCCCGCCGATTTCTGACGCCTGCCACGCGCCAGATTCAATCAGAATCGGCGTTGATCTGAAAGCGAATTGCGCGCCTAGCTTTTTCGGCTGCCGACAACCACTAGCAGGACTCCGCCGACCAGACAGATTCCGCTGGCGACCGGTGGAAAGGTAATTCCGTGACGCTCTTTGTGAGTAAGCTCGAGCGGGCCCAATTGAGCGTCTTTTTTTTCTGTCGTCCAACCCAGACCGCCCCAGGCAAAGCCGACGAGCCCGACAATGATAAGAATGACGCCGACGATGCCGGCTGGTTTCATGGGGTGCGATCTTATAGCGGTCGGCGGCCTGAGATCAACTGGATGATCAGCACCACGATCGCAATGACGAGCAGAAGGTGAATGAAGCCGCCGAGCGTGTAAGAGCTGACTAATCCAAGCAGCCAAAGCACCAGCAAGATCACGAATATTGTCCAGAGCATAAGTTCTTTCGGTTAAGTTATCGTCGCTTCGTCTACAGTGGTCGCCGCCCGCCGACAAGATTAATGATGAGCACGATCACAGCGATGACGAGCAACAAATGGATGAGCCCGCCACCAAAATGACCGATGAAGCCGAGCAGCCAGAGCACGAGTAGAATTACAAATATTGTCCAGAGCATTGGGGTTCCTTTCGGTTAAGTCATACCTACCTTCGCGCGAGGCGGTTCTGCTGCGCTTATCGAATTATAAAATTTCTGTAACGGCGAACCCATTAGCGCCACGATCCGCCGACTAGTTTTTATTAATTTCACCTATGATCTCTCGCAGATTCCACCCGCTCGCTTCGAGCTTTTGGCGTGCGGTGTCATAATCGCTTTGGGTCAACTCGGCGACGACTCGCACCGCGCGATCGCGCAGCTTCGTGCTGGTGGTATGAAGGTCGATCATCAGATTGCCGCGGACTTTGCCGAGCACGACCATGGCTCCGGTACTAATCATGTTCAGCGCGACCTTCGTCGCAGTCCCGGCTTTCAATCGTGTCGATCCGGTCAAAAGCTCTGGCCCAACTTCGAGCGAGATCACAAGATTGATCGTTGTAGCCGGAATCGATGATCTGATCTGGCCGGCCTCGGCGCCGCCGGCTACAGCCGGATTGCATGTAAGCAAAATTGTTTTCGCTCCTGATGATTTCGCTCGCGAAAGCGCGCCGAGCACAAAAGGCGTCCTGCCGCTGGCGGTAATTCCGACCACGACATCGCGATCTTTTACTCCTCGCCGATCCATTGCCAATGCGCCGGCAGTTTCGTCGTCTTCCACGGCCTCAGCGCTGCGATGCAGCGCAGTCACGCCACCCGCGATCACGCCCTGCACAAGATCCGGCGGCGCGCCAAAAGTCGGCGGGATCTCGCTCGCATCCAGCACGCCAATGCGTCCGCTGCTCCCGGCGCCGACATAAAATAAGCGGCCACCATCGCGCAGCGCTTCGGCGACAATTTCTATTGCACGGGTAAGATCAGCTGCCGCGTGGCGCACGGCATCCTGAACAAATTTTTCTTCTTCGACAAACAGTTGGACGACCTCGCGGGGACTGAGTTTCTCAAGATTCTCTGAACGCGGATTGCGCTGTTCGGTCAATGCCGCAGCCAGGCTATCGATTTCGCCCCGGGCGACCTTTTCCCGAACAGCAACATGATCACCAAGCTCGGGGGCAAGCCACGCGGCCCCAAGCTCAGGCGCCCGTTCCGCGGTTGTAACGCGGGCATCGGGAAGATTCTTTTTTAGTCTGCGCCGAAACGCATGCGTATAGATCGAGTCGCGCTGGAAGAGACCGCCAATCAGCACAACTTTCGGCGCAAGCAGATGCAGACGGGAGGCAACCGCCTCGGTGTATTCGCAGAGGACGCGCGCGCCTTCTTCGATGATTTCCATCATGCGGCCGTCTCCTGCAGTCGCCGCTTCAAAGACAACAGTGGCCAGCATCGCGAGCTCCATTTTATCGGCGGTTTGAACCCAGCGAACCAATTCATCGAGATTATTCAACGAAAGGACTCGCAGAATTTTCGCCGTGAAATCCATCTCACTGCGACCTAAATCGTGCTCGCGCAACACGAGGCGAAGCGCGTGAATGGACAGAAAATAGCCGCCACCGGCGTCTCCTAAAATGTGACCCCAGCCACCCGCTCGCTCGATGCGTTCGCCGCGACGTCCAGTAACCGAAGATCCGCTACCGGCATTCACCACAATGCCGTCCCCGTGGTCGAGGGCCGCTGCGAGACCGGAGTCGCGGTCGCTACCGGTGACGATTTTCGCATTTGGCCAGATCTCGAGACACATTTGCTTCAGCGTGCAGCGGTCCTCTTCTGTGCCGCAACCGGCAAGAAAAACTCCCGCGCGATCGATCTGCTTCGGCAGCTCAGCAAGAATCGCGCGCAGACGCTCGGGCGACGTGAGCCGGAAGTTCGAAGCCGGCAGTTTTCCCTGCTCGAGAACGCGAAACTCCCAAGCCGAGGCGTTTGCGCCTAGCACAGTTTCTACGAGGACCCACGCGGTCTTAGTACCGCCGCCTTCAACCCCGAGGATGCGCTCACCGGGTTTCACGATTCGTTATGCATAGCCGCTCTTCAGCGATTTTGAAAGCCTCAACACCGTAGCACAGCGGATCCCGCGGACGCGGGAGGAGTCGAAGGACTCCGCGAAATTGCCTTGAGTTTCGCGACGGGATTATTGCCGAAATTTCGCGCGCTCGTATCGTGGTTGAACACCGATGGAACGAAAGGAAGCCGAGAGAAAAATCGCACAACTGCGAGAGGAAATCCGGAAGCATGACCGGCTCTACTACGAAGAGGCCGCGCCGATAATCAGCGATCACGAATACGATCGACTCTATAAGGAACTGGTCGATCTCGAGACGCAGTTCCCTGATCTGCTTACGCCGGACTCACCAACACAGCGTGTCGGCGGAAAACCGTTGCAAGTATTTGAGCAGGTCCGGCATCTCATCCCGATGCTTAGTCTCGACAACACGTACTCGGAAGCGGAAGTGAAGAATTTTTACGCTCGTATGCAGCGGCTTTTGCCCAACGAAAAAATCCCGGTGGTAATAGAGCCGAAGGTGGACGGCGTTGCGGTCTCGCTCATTTACGAGAACGGCAAGCTGCGTCAGGCGGCGACGCGCGGAGACGGAAACGTCGGCGACAATATCACCCAAAATATCCGGACGATCCGCTCCGTGCCTGAGCGGTTGCGCGATCGTGCACCGAAACTTCTGGAAGTGCGCGGCGAAGTTTACATGGACAGGAAAGGTTTCGAAAAACTAAATGACGAACGGGAGAAGCAAGGCTTGCCGCAGTTTGCAAATCCGCGCAACGCCGCGGCTGGTTCGCTTAAGCAACTTGATCCATCGATCGTGGTAAAACGTCCGCTCGGTATCGTGCTTTACGGAATCGGGGCAACCGAAGGAGTGGACATCGATCTTCACTCCAAAATTCTTCCGCTGCTAAAGAAGCTGGGCTTGCCAGTAACTGAGCGGTGGTGGGTCGCCCAGTCGGTTGAGGAAATTCTAGATGCGATTCACGAGCTGGACGCGATCCGTCACAAGTTTGCTTATCAGACCGACGGCGCAGTCATGAAAGTGAATTCGTTCTCGCAACGTGACCGGCTCGGATTCACCGCAAAATCGCCGCGCTGGGCTATCGCTTACAAATACGCCGCGGAACGCGTCCAAACACGCTTGAACGATATCGTCATTCAGGTGGGACGGACCGGGATTCTCACGCCGGTAGCCATGCTTGAGCCTGTATTTGTCAGCGGAAGCACCGTGGGACGCGCGACATTGCACAACGAAGATGAAATCAAACGCAAAGATATTCGCATTGGCGATACGGTGGTGATTGAGAAAGCCGGCGAAGTCATTCCGGCAGTGGTCGAAGTGGTGAAATCAAAACGACCACGCGATTCGAAGCCGTTTGATTTTTCCAAACATATTCACGGCCAATGTCCGGTCTGCGGCGGACCCATCCGGCGCGACCCGGAATTTGTCGCGTGGCGGTGTGAAAATCTTCTCTGCCCGGCGCAGACAACGCGGCGCGTGGAATTTTTTGCAGCGCGCGGCGCCCTCGACATCGAAAGCGTAGGCGGAATTGTCGCCGACAAACTGGTCGAGCGCGGTCTTGTGAAGGAACCGCTCGATCTGTTCGAACTAAAGATCGAGCCGGTGGCAAAATTGAATCTTGGAACCGAAGAAGCGCCGCGCGTTTTCGGCGAGAAAAACGCGACCAAAGCAATTAATGCAATCGAGCGCGCCCGAACTTTGCCGCTCTCGCGCTGGCTGTACGCACTGGCAATTCCTGATGTCGGCAAGACCACGGCAACGCAGCTCGCCCGATTCCACAATACCATCGAAGACGTGGCCGAATCACAATTGCTCCGCGATGTTTTGGAGTATCACCACAGGCGGGAGCACAAAGAATCCGCCAAAGAAATCACGAAACGATTGATCAAATCCGGTTTTGGCAAACCATCCAAGAGCAAAGCGGGAAAGGACGGCATCGTCACCGAAGTTGGGCCGGCGGTTGCACAGAGCGTGCTGGATTTTTTTGCTTCGGTGACTGGAAAGAAAATTCTGCGACGGATGAAAGAGCTGGGAATTGAACCAAAGAGCGAAAAAGTTTCAGCCAAGAAAGCAGCTGCATTGCCACTGACCGGCAAGATGTTTGTCCTGACCGGGACCTTGCCTTCAATGACGCGCGAAGAAGCAACGGAAAAAATCGAAGCGCACGGCGGTCATGTGACCGGCAGCGTGAGCAAGAAGACTGATTACGTCCTCGCCGGCACGGAACCGGGCAGCAAGTTCGATAAGGCAAAAGAACTGGGCGTAAAAATCATAGACGAAGCGGAGTTTCGAAAAATCTTGTGACGGTGTCGCTGTGCGACACCTGATGTTGCAGGGCGTTTCTGTGAAACGCCGCTTTCGTCGGTCGGCGTCTGGCACAGACGCAGCCTACGGCGTGTGCTGCACCTCGGATTCGAGTCTTAGGAAAATCGAACGGTTCGCGTCGGCTGCCGTGGGAATCTCCGTGCCGTCGGGTAGCATCGGCACGTTTTTGCTCACCGGATGAAGATCAGCCTGGACGTGAAAGGTAAGTTTTTTGTCACCCCGCATAACTGTAATTGGGACCATCTCGCCTGCTGTAATGTAAAATGATGCGTCGAACACATCCTCCGGTTCGCATATTTTTTTCTGTCCCAGCTGCAACAGCACGTCGCCTTCTTTCATTCCGCACTTTGACGCAGGCGTGCCGACCGTAATTTGTTTCACGCAGGCTCGCGAACCTCCCAAAAGTTCGGGGGCCTCGGTCAGTTGGTTGACGCCGATCCAGCCGTGTCTGGCCTCTCCGAAACGAACAAAGTCATTGCGGATTTTCTCCGCCGCTTCGATTGGGACCGCGTAACAGGATGAGTTGTTTTCCAAGCTGCTGACGATAATGCCCACCACTTCGCCCCTCATGTTCAACAGCGGCGCCCCAGCCTCACCTCGCTGGGTGGGAACATTCACGCGCAAATGAATCGTAGAAAAAAAACGGCCGAGATATTTCCTGTCGAATCCTGCGATCATCCCGAAATTGGGCGTTTCCTGCAGATCCAATGGGAAACCGATCGCTACGACAGGCGTTGCAACTTCCAGTTGTTCGGATTTACCAATCGGCAGGGCTGGAGTGGTCTCTTCTACTTTTAACATCGCCGTCCCACTGCGGACGTCTGCCACCAGTTGCCGCGCCGGATATTTTTTGCCGCCAAACTCAACCGAGAAATTGCCAGCCTCGCCGCCGACCGTGTACGCGGTGTAAAGCGTGCCGGTGGGATCAATGAAAAATCCGGTGCCGCAAATTTCGCTGTGCTCATCGACGCCGTGAATCTTGACGACGGCTTTGGCCGCGCGCTCGAAGATTTCTTTGACGTGCTCGCTGATCGTGGCGGCGGGCTGCTCCTGCGCGAAAAGCACACCCCCGGCTGATAAGAAAATCAGCGCGAGTGCGATTACGCTGCTGCGCTTAGAATCTGAAAGTGGGCTCATAACTCACGGGGACGCTATCGAGCACGTAGCGGGGCGGGGCGGCTCGGTGAGTCTGGGCGCTTTCATGAAAACTGCGAACCGGCTGCGTCCTTAAAATCGGCATTGAAACGGGAGCTACAAGGTTCAATTCTCCTTCGGCATTCGCCGGCAACGATAGAGTCGGCGGACTCTGCAGAGCGACGCGAGCCGTCTCGGGTTGTTGATAAATCTTTAGCGAAATGATAGCGGCGCAAACGAAGACTGCCGCGACGGCGGTGGGATATGAGGCCAACGGACGAACATCCAGCCGCGTTATGAAACTATGAGCGCGTTCCAGGCAAATGCGCCAAAGCGGCTGGCGAAGCAATTCATCGCGCTGGCGCCGATGAAATTCATGAAGGAAATTTTCAAAGTAACCTGGAGGCGGTTGCTCGTAGCGCTTCAGCCGTAGCAGCCTTACGATTTCGCTGTCGTCAAATTCGTCCATTTGAGTGCCGATTAAGAAACGGGGTTCTTCCGAAATTCGTCCAAATAATTTTGCAACTGCCGGTTCGCGTAAAAGAGCCTCGAACGTACCGTTCCTTCCGAGACGCGCAAGATTTTACTGATCTCAGCGTGGGGCATCCCCTGGATATGAAACATGGTGACCACGGCTCTGTGTTCATCAGACAATTTCATCATGGCCTCGTTCAATCTTCGCTGCAGCTCAGAGAGGTCGGCCTCGCGCACCGGACTGCTCGTCGCTGTTAGCTCCAGGAATTCCTTATCGTTTTGGATGCTCGCGTCCACATCATCCAGACTCAATTGAAACCGCCGCCCGCGTTTCTTGAGAAAATTAAGCGTCATATTCACTGAGATGGAATGAATCCAGGTGTAAAACGTCGATTTGCCCCGGAACCCGCGGATGGCTTTGTATGCTTTGGCGAAAATGTCTTGCAAAAGATCATTCGTGTCCTCGTGGTTCGACGTCATGTTGTAAACGAGGCCGTACAGACGCGGCGTGTATTTGATCACCAGTTCGTCGAAAGCGGCCGCCTCGCCCGACTGCGTGCGTTTCACCAACTGCTGATCTGGGTCAGTTCTTGGCTGGTCCATCGCCTCGCGCTTAGACTTAGCACGAGCTGGCAGACCGGACGATAACAAATCCGAGATCCGGCGAGCAGGTAATGCGACTGAGAGATTCATGTTTGCTTGAACGGCAATGATCCGGATCACCGACGATCGCGAAGCGACATCAACCAGAGCAAGTTCCCCACCGCAGCGATAAACGCAGCGATGTACGTGAGCGCGGCCGCGTTCAAGACCCTGTTCACGCCTGCGGTTTCCTCTCCCGGCTGCACGATGCCCATTTCGCGTAAAATAATTTTCGCACGGCGTGAAGCATCGAATTCCACCGGTAAGGTAACCAATTGGAAAACTACCAGCACCAGATAGCAGTAAATGCCGAGCGTAATCAGACCGGTGATTCTGAAGAAAAGTCCGCCGATAATAATGAACGGCAACAGTTGGGACGCGACCATCGTCACAGGCACAATTGCCATTCGTGCTTTCAGCGGCGTGTATGCCCGGGCGTGTTGGATCGCGTGACCGGTCTCGTGCGCGGCAATGCCCAGCGATGCTACCGAAGGCGTATGATAAACATTGCTCGACAGGTGGAGTTTTTTGTCGCGCGGATCATAATGGTCTCCAAGAAAATCGTTCGTTTCGACAACTTCCACGTCGTGGATTTGGGCGGCCTTCAGAATTTCCTGCGCACACTCCGCGCCGGTGATGTTTGAGCTTGCCCGCACCTCGCCCCATTTCCGAAAGGCGCTGGTCACACGAATCTGCGCCCAGATTCCGAGAATCAATGGGACGCCAATATAAAGCAGCCAATGAGACCCCAAACCAAAACCGGAAGGATAAAACATGTAGTTATTTAATTTAACGCGGCAAAGCGACTTGTCACTTTGGCGCACCGAAATTAGACGCCCGGACGCGTTGCGCGTTCATTTCGTGGTAGGGGCGATTGACCTCAATCGCCCGAGGCGGTTCGGTGAACGGCCGCTACCAGTAAATTTCGGTTCAAATCTCCAACTGCTTGGGAAAGCGCGACAGAATCTTGCAGCCCGTTTTCGTCACCAAAACCACATCTTCCAGCCGCACCCCGCCCAGACCGGGATAGTACAAGCCGGGCTCGACCGTGAGCACCTGGCGATCTTTCAGCGTCACTTTTTGCAGACGCGGATACTCATGAATTTCCAACCCAAGCCCATGACCGGTGCCGTGAAAGAACCCGACGCGTCTGCCTTTGCGAATCTCGGTCGGGAAACCGCGTCTGGCGAAAAGTTCCTGAATCGCCTTGTGAATGGTCATTCCGTCAACGCCAGATTTGATTCTCTTCAGAGCCAGCGCTTGTCCGGCTTCGACTGCGTCCCAAAGTTTTCGTTGCGCGTCGCTTGCCCGCCCACGCAAAACGGTGCGCGTCATGTCGCCGAAATATCCCGTCTTCGCGTCGCGCGGGAAAACGTCGAGGATAATCAGCGAGTCCGCGTACAGCGGTCCGAACCCGCGCTCATGTGGATCACAGGCTTGATCTCCACCTGCGACAATTGTGCCAAGCGGAACACCGCCTGCGCGCAAGATCGCGGAATCAATTTCGGCCCGAAGCATTTCCGAAGTCAGCGTTCTACCGCGCCAGCGCAATCGTTTGCCTGAACCCGGTTTGGATTCTTTCAAAACTTCGATCGCGCGTTTGAGGCCTTTTTCCGTGATCCTCAGGGCGCGTCCCATCATTTCGACTTCCTTGTGGGATTTGGCTTCGCGCTCCGGCCAGAAGAATCCGTTCGTCGCGCGAACACGGATATTGTTTGCCGCAAGTTCCTCCGCGTAGCGAAGCGGGAAATTTGCCGGAACTATTGCCGATCGTACGCCGCGTTTCTTTAGAAAATGCGCCAGAACTTTTTCATACGGCGGCGCTTTCTTGGATTTTCCCTGCAAGTCGCGCTCGAACTGGCTGAACATGACGAATTCATCCGCTGCAGCCTGTTTGCGACCGCGATCGATTTCCAGATCGCTCAGGACTAGCGTGCGCTTGCCATTGCGCTGCAAAAAAATGAACGGATCGGGCGCCCAAAACTTCGTCGCGTAAAGCATGTCCGGGTCGGTTTCGCTGGCCGCGACGATCAGCCGGGTTTGGCCATTTCGGATTTTTGTTTTCATTTAGCTTCTTCTTACTTCAAGTTGTTTTCGCAAAATCCAATGTAGCAACACAAGCAGTCCAAGGGTGGACGCAACCAGGACAATCGTGTTGAAGGTAAACACGCCGAATTGCATTCCAAAATAACGCTTCTGCAGTCCAAAGAACACGTTCGGCTTTTTGCCGCGGCGATAATCGTTCTGTTCCATCTCCGCCTTTGAGAGCAGATCGGACACCTTCTGGTTGACGTAGATTTGTTCGGCTGTGACAGGACCCTTCGCGTCTTTAAAGAGCGCGGCATCGAACTTCTGCTTTCCGGCCAACACAGGGTCCACGAGCTTCACATAACGATCTACATCTTGAGTCGAACGCCCTTCCAAGCCCGAGAGCAACGCTAGGACATCCTTCAAGTCGTTAAGGCGCGATCGTAGCCCCGGTGTGCTCGCTTTAGGTGCGAGCTTTTGAATTTCCTCATTCGCGCGATCCTGCCGCCGTGTGAGCGGATTGAGTTTGGCTTGAGCGACAATCATCTCTTCATAAGACCAGCGCATGGCGATGAATTGACAGATAAATGGCACCTGCAGCTTGCTCTCCGTCTTCACCGTTTTGTCGGTACTCGGATGTTCGGAGAACCAATGTGAGAGCGAATAGAGCAACGCGAGGTTGCGGTTCATGTCCTCGTATTTGATGAGTGCGCCACCCATGATGATCTGTGGAATTAACACCAGCGGGACGATATTGGCCGCCGTCTTCGGATCGGCCACCAGAGAAGAGATGAGCAGGCCCAGTGCGACGCCACTCATCGCAGTCATGAACATGATCCCCAGGTCTAGCCAAAACATTCCGCGGATTTGCAGGAGGGAATTGCCGATAAGGACAAACAGGATGCACTGAATAAAGGCAAATACGCCGAGCGTGAGGGTTTTGGAGACGACATAGTACGACAGACGAACCTTGATGTTGCGCTCGCGCTGCAGCACAGGCCGATCACGAATGATGTCATCGGCGCTGTTGGTTAGCCCAAGAAACATGGCCACGATCAGGCCGAGAAACAGGAATGTCGGAATGTGATACGCAGAAGCGAAGTCGTACGTGCCGTTTTCAGAGTAGCGCAGGATGGTCGCGATCAGCAGCGCCAGCACGGGCGAAACGCCAATGGTGATGACCATGTTGGCGCGGTTGCGCAATTTGCTTAGAAAAGAGCGGCGCAACAGCGTGCGAAATTGCGTCCACTCATCATGCCAGCGAAGTGGCAGCCGCTTTCTTTCGATCGGCGCCGCAGGCAGCGGCGCGACCGGTTCCTGAAGCAGGGAAACCTGCTTGACGTCCTGGATTAAACGGAACGCCTCGTACTTGTCGCGCCAGAATTCCGGCGAATAGCGGCGCGCCGCCACAAGCTGACCACGGCTATTTTCTTCGTAAATGATATCGCCACTCAAGTCGCGCAAGGGTGTCTCCAGCACATCGAAGATGAATTCCGGCCGCGTCGTCCCGCACGATGGACACGCACCCAATTCCGCGCCGAACTGATGTTGATGCTCCGCCTCCGCAAAATAGCGCAGCATATCCGAAGGCGTTCCGAAAAAGACAAGCCGCCCGCCTTTATCGAGCAGGATCGCTTTGTGAAACATCTGGAAAATTTTCGAGCTTGGCTGGTGAATGGTAACAATAACGATCTTGTTGTGAGCCATGCTCCGAATGATTTCCATCACGTGCTCGGAGTCCTTTGAAGAGAGGCCGGAAGTCGGTTCGTCGAATAGATAAACGTCCGACATTCCGATCATATCGAGTCCGATGTTGAGGCGTTTCCGTTCGCCACCGCTCAGCGCCTTACTTTCAGGGCTACCAACAACTGCGTCGCGGCGTTCGCCCAATCCCAACTCCACCAGTTTCGCGTCGAGGCGCCGGTTGCGATCGCGCCGTGAGAGGTGTGGCGCCCGGATCGCCGCCGCAAACAGCAGATTTTCGCCGATCGTGAGATGTTCATCGAAGGCGTCCTGCTGAGGCATATAACTGATGTACTGCTTCAAAGCATCGAGATTCTGGTAGACGGACTGCCCGTTGAGAAAGACGTCCCCGCTGGAGGGCTGCAGCTGACCGGCGAGCACTCGCATCAGCGTGCTTTTTCCGCAACCGCTGGCGCCCATCACACAAACAAGCTCGCCCCGCATGACGCTAAATGAGATTCCCTCCAGACCAATCTCACCTTTGCTAAAACGGTGTGTGACTTCGTTTAGCTCAAGACTACGAATGATATTCCGCTCTTCCTCGATGATTCGTTCCGAGAAGTTGCACCGCAGAATCTGTCCAACGTCGATTCGAATCGTATCGCCATCCTTAAGCTGCGCTGTTGTGCGCACTGGCTCGTCGCCGACCATGATCGGACGATCAGCTTCGATCACTTCAAGAACACCGACTCGCTGATCGTAATCGCAAAAAATCTTCAGCACCACGTCGCCGCTCGTGCCAGGCGAAAGCAGAATATCGTCAGCTTGGAGCCGGCTCGGATCGTTTGAAACCAAATACTCCGATTTAGACGCCTTGAGTTGAAATCGACCGCCAAGCGCGCGAGCGCGCCGGCGTAGATCGTTCAAATCCAGTTCGCTGTCGTTGTGAAAGACGATCCTGTCTTCCAGCGTTGCGTCGACCTGTGTGCCGGCCTTCAACTTGATTCCTTTGAGTTCCGCATTCACATCGCGCAACGCTTTCACGCCCACGTTCAATCCAAACGTCACGCGGAGCGCGCTTTCACGTGTTCGCGAGCGCTCCAATTGCACTTCATCCGAGTCTTTGTTCACCCGAATGAAAATCTGTGGGAGCGAGACGTTTTTCTTGGCGTTGAAATATTGGGCTAGCTCTTGGTACGTGAGCACCTGGTCGCCTACTAAAATGCGCTGGCCGGGATAAATACGGCAGAAGCCCCCGCGCACCAAGGGTCTTCCGCGTACGGCGATGTTTTGGTTGCTATAATTTTTTAGCAAAATGAGATCGTGATAACGAAAGGCCATCAGGTGATCAGTCTCGCTGAGGTTCTTGAGCATAATGTCGGCCTTGCCGTCAGCCCCGAACGAGAGTGACTCCAGCGGCGATGCACCGTGCTGATAGATCGACGGGTCCGAGTCCTCGGACGCATTGAGTTGATAAACGATATCGATCGCCTGTGCAGCCATGCCCATCTGCGACATGAACGAATAGAACGCCACCACCTGTTCTTGTTTTAAACCGGCTTGCGAGATCAGGTCGTAGAGCTGCACTCCGAGCATGATCTTGCGTTCGGTGCTCAGTTGCGCGCCGAGTTTCTGGGCCATCACGGCCAGATCCTGTTGCTCGTAAAGCGCCTGCCGAAACAACTGCCGTAGCTCCGAGTAAACCGCTTCGGGATAATCATAGCGGAGGAAGCCCAGGCTCGAGTCGATCTCTTCCTCCATTATCACCCCATCCGCTTTTGTGAAACTGGCCAGCACCTGGATCAACAACGGCAACAGATTTGGTCCCTCCGCAACGCTGCGGGGCTTGCGCAAAGCCCGGCGCATCCATCGGCGGCCAGTACGTCGCACCCGGTATGCTAACGGAGTCACCCGCTGCACAGCGCGGTCGATCTTATCTGCGACGGATGAAACGAGTTCGGTCATGTCGATTGTCGAATGCGAATTTTAGCCGAAACCGGCAAGCGACGCAATGCGCGGGCACGAATATAAAGGTGAAAGAATTAACGAAATCCGAACGACGAAGCTCGAAAGAATGACTAAGGACTTATTAGCACCACGCGCAGTGCCAGCCCTATTTTGCATTGCCAATTTGTTCATGATAATTTTTAACCTGGTTACCAGTCATTATGCCCCAGTTCGATCGTAACTCGCAAAAGGAGAACAGGTCGCGCGGAAGCGAGCCTAATTTTAATTGGCGCGGCGTCATTCTCATCGTGATCGCTTTCAGTCTGATTGCGATGGCGATGCTCTTTTACCGGGGTGGGATGCAACCGGTCGAAGACGTGCCGTACAATCGTTTTCTCGAGCTGCTGGAAAACAAGCAGATCGTTAACGACAAAAACTATCCGCTCCAGCTGGTAGTCGAGGACGGCCGGCCTACGCAAACGCTTCGCGGCGCGTACATCCGCCAGGGAATCGGTTCTGCGCCAGCGCAGCCGGTGCCGTTCCGAACCACGGTTTATTTGACTTTCACGAATAATTTACAGGAGAAACTCGCTGCCGCAGGCATTCAACCCGCCATCAAAACGGAATCCAATATGCTCGCGCAAACCGTGGTTGGTTTTCTGCCGATCGCGTTGTTCCTGCTCGTACTCTATTTCCTGTTTCGCCAGCAAATCCGCATGGCTGGCAAAGGCGCGTTGAATTTCGGCAAATCCAAGGCGCGGATGCTCGCCCGAGATAAAAACAAGATCACCTTCCGGGATGTCGCCGGCGTCGAGGAAGCGAAGGACGAAGTGCAGGAGCTGGTCGAATTTTTGCGTGACCCGAAAAAATTTCAGAAACTCGGTGGCCGGATTCCGAAAGGCGTGTTGCTGGTCGGACCTCCGGGCACGGGCAAGACGCTGCTGGCGCGCGCCATCGCCGGTGAAGCAGATGTCCCGTTCTTCTCCATCAGCGGCTCGGACTTTGTCGAAATGTTTGTTGGCGTTGGCGCGAGCCGTGTCCGCGATATGTTTGAGCAGGGCAAAAAATCGGCGCCGTGCATCATTTTCATCGACGAAATTGATGCCGTCGGACGTCACCGTGGACACGGAGTTGGCGGCGGACACGATGAGCGCGAGCAGACATTGAATGCCTTGCTCGTGGAGATGGACGGATTCGACACGCAGGAAGGTGTGATCATCATCGCCGCCACGAACCGCCCTGATGTTCTGGATCCTGCTTTGTTGCGGCCTGGACGTTTCGATCGGCAGATCACGGTCAATCTGCCTGATGTGAAAGGCCGCGAAGAAATTCTGCGCGTGCACGCCAAGAAAGTGAAACTCGCCGAGGGCGTCGATCTCGCCGTGGTTGCACGCGGCACGCCCGGTTATTCCGGCGCCGAACTTGCGAACGTAATCAACGAAGCAGCGTTGCTCGCTGCGCGCCGCGGATTAAAGGGAATCACACTCGCCGAGCTCGAAGAAGCGCGCGACAAAGTTCGCTGGGGCAAAGAGCGACGGAGTCTTGCGCTCAGCGAAAAAGAAAAACAGAACACCGCCTACCACGAAGCGGGTCACGCGCTGTTGCTCGAACTTCTTCCGCACACCGAGCCGCTCCATAAAGTCACCATTATCCCGCGCGGACCATCACTTGGATCGACAATGTGGTTGCCGGAAGAAGACAAATACACAAATCGCAAAAACGAATTGCTCGCCGGTCTTGCAGTCAGCATGGGGGGCCGCGTTGCGGAGGAAATCATCTTTGGCGACATCACCAATGGGGCGCGCGGAGACATCAAAATGGCTACGGCAATTGCGCGCCGGATGGTTTGCGAATGGGGTATGAGCGAAAAAATGGGGATGGTCGAATATGGCGACCACGAAGATTACGTTTTCCTGGGACGCGACATATCTCGCGCGCGCGATTATAGCGAAGCGACTGCCGAGCAAATCGACCAGGAAGTGCGAAAACTGCTCGATGAGGCGTATCAACTCGCGAAGACAACTCTGACCGCGAACCGCGATAAACTCGAAGTCATCGCAAAAGCCTTGCTCGAGTACGAAACCTTGGACGGCTCACAGATCAAAGAAATCGTCGAGCACGGCCGGCTAATCAATCCTCCGCCAGGCGCATCCCCGCCGCCCGGCAAAAAAATGCCAGCCGAAAAACCGCCCAAGCAAGTCGTAGCCGCACCCGACGTCACCCCGCCGCTCCCCGGCGCCCTCGGCGGAGCTCCAGCATAAGTGCGGCCAGACGTTGCGACAACCGTTTTGCCACGCATCTGCTTGAAAGTGGCTACCCCGACGAGGAGGCGGCACTCGGTTCGGAGTTAGACGAATTTTCGTCCAATTCTTGTTACCCAATTACCGCCGATGAATGTGGAGCCACCATTAGAAGCATCACCCAAAGAAAAGTTCGATACACTCTTCGGGCTTTTAAAGGACCATTACGCCGGCCTTTTTGATTTCGAGTTCAAAAACGTAACTGTGCTAACGCTCCTGCTGGGATGGACCCTCGCTTCAAACGATGCCCGAGGTTTTCTTCACACTCATCGAGGAATTGCTTACTGTGCCTGCGTCGTAGTTCTCCTCTATGCGGCCCTTCTCTTAGCTTCGATTTGGAAATTCTATAGGCGGTCACTTCTTACATATGCGCAATTGTCCGAACTTGGGTATATGCCGACCGAATACTTTCGTATGAGGCGGATTCAACCATTTACGGTCGTCAGTTTCACGCTGCTGAATTGGGCCGTAGCCCTTCTGATATCCGCGGTGATTCTCTTCACTTAACAGACTTGGAGAAATGGTCTAACCCTATGTAAGGTGTCAAGCGGGTAAGCAGTGGTGAGGCGGGATTAGCTAAGTCATACAAGGCATCCCCTTTCGAATCTGACATCTATGAATGCCGCGGTTGTGCACAAGCTCGGCGACCCACCACAATGTGAGGAATTTCCGGAGCCCGTCGCGGGCAACGGCGAAGTCATCGTTCAGGTTCTGGCCGCATCGCTGAAGCCTGTCGACAAGCAGATGGCTGGCGGGTCACACTACGCTAGTCCCGGGAAGGTCCCCTTTATCTGTGGTATCGATGGGGTTGGACGCCTCGGTGACGGGCAACGAGTATTCTTTGGAGGATGCCGGCCACCTTACGGAGCGATGGCGCAACACACAGTCGTACCGAAGGCATTCATTTTTCCTGTTCCTGCCGGCCTTAGTGACGAGCTTGCCGCTGCCCTCCTCAACCCTGGTGTCTCGGCATGGCTCACCCTCGCGCATCGCGCAAAGCTGAGTCCTGGTGAAAACGTCTTAGTTCTCGGTGCGACTGGGGTCACAGGACGTTTGGCGGTGAAAATCGCCGGATTACGCTGGAGGACGCACATCGGCCTAGTGTCACGACCGTTTTATGTGAGTCAAAACAGCCTGTTTGGGCACTCGTCTCACCGGACGATCAATGGATTGCAGTGAACCAGCGCCAGGGCGCAGGCGGCGGCCTTCGCCTCTACCGGCGCAGCGGCACTTCTTCGGTCCAGTATGACCTGGTTAAGGGCACAGGCCCGCAAAATTCTCAACTGCAAGAAACGATCTGGCAAAGTTATTTGCAAGCCATGCACGCAGAATCGCGGCACGCCGCGCCGCGGCGCGACTACTGATGCGACCGGCTGGGAGAACGATTCGCGAAAATTGGATGTTTCAGTGGTCTTCCTGTCAACGCCTCAAAATCCGGATGTGCCCGAGCCATGGAGATGCACGTACGACGTCGCCTCGAAACAAATCGAACCGGCTCCGGACCAACCAACCCCGACGGAAGTGGCCAATAATTCCGCCAACGAACAATCTAGCGAGCAATCAAGTGCGGTTACCGAAAATGTCCAAAATTCGGAGACTGCGAACACTGAAGACAACCAATTTCCCGGCGAAAGATTTCCCGCAACACGCCTGGACGAATTGACCGTGCCCGATGTGAACGAGTCGAGCTTAAGCGATATTACGTATGCCATTAACGAGATGTTTGCGCGGCACGGTGCTGAATTTAAGGACAAGAAGGTCACTAAACAATTCGAGCAATTTTCCTGGTACACGCCGCGTTCAGGGCTGAGCCTTGACGAGATTGAAACTGAGTTCAGCGACTTGGAGAAACAAAACCTCAAAGTGCTTGGTCGTTGTCGTGACGAAAAGCTTGCCGCCGCAAAGCATAAGTCGCACCCCGTTCGCGGACAACACGTGCAAGAAGAATCCGTCGGTCAAAAGGTGATGCGCGGCATACGCAATTGGCAGGATGCCGGCGGCCCGATGCCTTCCTGGCCACACTGAACTTTTGTCGGGCAAAGTAAGCCCCTTTTTAGTTTCGTAAGGACGCGACTGATATGTCTGCTGACTTCCTAAAATCCTGCACAATCCTGACGTGGACGCTGCGCGCGTGACAATCCGAATGCCTTGAGAATTTACTTCGGCGAGCGGGTGTCGGCGTGTGTTTTGACGTCGCGCCGTTGCTTGTCTACGACGCGGCGCAGCTCGCGCTCCATTGTCTTGAACGCATCGTGAATGGCTTTGGCCAACGGCGCATGCGAGCCGTTATCCATCTGCTCTTCTCTGGCAACCAGTTCGTGCCGTGGTCTCACCGTCACATCGATGCGGACGTAATACGGATTACCCTTTTGGTGCGCGTGGTTTCGCTGCTCGATGGCCACGTCGCAGCGGTTGATGTGATCGCAAAATTTGTCGAGTCGCGTTGCATATTCCAAAACGAGGTTGTCGATCTGGTCAGATTTTTCCAGACCCCGGTACAAGATCTTAACAGGCAGTTCCATGATTGATTAGATACTAACTAGGTCGCTGATGTTGAGGGAATAAAAATATTCGAGCATCGTGCCATTAAATTTGCTGCAACGAGCGAAACCGCGAAATGAGTTTCGCCGGTTCGATTTTTACCAAGTCCGACTTTACGTGTTCCACGATCCGGTCGCGCACTGCCGGAGGCAAAAGCTCAACAATCGCCGAATGAATTTCAGCAGGCGCGGCAAACGACCAGCCTTCCTTTCCGTTGGTCGAGACGATTTTTGTAATTTGATCGGCGAGCTCTTTGTGAATTCGGCGATCGGTTTCCACCTCGATCTGTGTCCGTTCGGCAATGGAAGCCGCCCCATGATGACCGCCCGCGCCGTCGCTCACTGGAAAGCGACCGGCAAAATCGCTCACTTTATCGACCAGCCTTCCGTGCGCATCGGTAATGTTGAAGGCCTGTACTAATTGCAGGCTCGGGCCGCGCGTCGGCGTTTCTTTCACCCGGTATGCTTTCAAACTGCCGCGATCAGTGACGATTATAAGAGAACTCGCTGTCATGAACACTCACTGACCAAAAATTTGGTCGCGCGTGATAACGCGCTTCATATCTCTATAAACTAATTCGTCTTTCGCCACAAGATTGCGTTGCCTGAATTTTGCCTCGTCGGCAAGCGCGCTACTTGCGGCGAGCGCGTTCTTCCTCTGCACTAAGCGGCGGAAATTCCACGGGTCGTTTTTTCCAGGATTCCGCACGTGCCTGAGCTTGTGCGCCGCGCACAAGTTGCAGCAAACAACAGGCGCGTCCGCGAAGGTCGACGTCATCGCCGGATGCGATTTTTTTCGGCTCCGCCAAAAAACCGTTCGGATCCATCGTGTCGAGAATCAGTTGCCACTCGAGATTCTCCTGGCCGGGAAGCACAAAAGGTATCGCTTCATAATGGGCATTCATCAGCAGTAGAAATGTGTCGTCGCGAATGGGTTCGCCTTCGAAATTAACAACGTCGACCGTGTCGCCACTGAGCAGCATTCCAACGCAGCGAACGAACGGCGACGCCCATTCTTCGTCGCTCATCTCGCTCCCGCCGGGATTGAACCACATCACATCCCGAATTTCCGAGCCGCGTATCCGGCGGCCTGGAAAAAATTTTGGACGGCGAAATACCGGATGCCCTTCGCGAAACCAGATCAGCTTTCGCGTGAACTCCAGAAATTGCTTCTGTTTTTCGTCGTGCCTCCAATCGAACCAGCTGATCTCGTTGTCCTGACAATAAGCGTTGTTATTGCCCTTCTGCGTTCGGCCCCACTCGTCACCACCCAAAAGCATCGGCACGCCTTGCGAAAGAAAAAGTGTTACGAGGAAATTCCGCCGATGCCGTTCGCGCAGCGCGTTGATCTGCGGATCGTCGGTTGCACCCTCGACGCCGCAATTCCAGGAGAGATTGTTGTTGTCGCCGTCGTTGTTCCCGTCGCCGTTCAGTTCATTGTGCTTTTCGTTGTAGCTGACCAGATCGTTCAGCGTGAAACCGTCGTGTGACGTGACGAAATTGATACTGGCAGACGGACGCCGCCCATTGTGTTGATAGAGGTCGGGGCTTCCCGTGAGCCGGTAGCCCATCTCGCCAATGCGCCCCTCATCACCTTTCCAAAAACCGCGAGCAGCGTCGCGATATTTGCCATTCCATTCCGACCACGGTGCCGGAAAATTTCCGACCTGGTAGCCACTCTCGCCAACGTCCCACGGTTCCGCGATTAGTTTTACCCGCGAGAGAACGGGGTCCTGTTGAATAATTTCAAAGAAAGGGTGCAGTTTGTTAAAACCCCCATGATTACGGACCAGACTGACGGCCAGATCAACGCGGAACCCGTCCACGTGCATTTCCAGAACCCAATAGCGCAGACTGTCCATCACGAGCTGAAGCGTATGGGGATGCAACAGATTGAAAGTGTTGCCGGTGCCGGTGAAATCCAGATACAAACGCGGATTCTCGGGATGCAGACGGTAGTAAGCGAGGTTGTCGATCCCGCGGAAGCAGAGGGTCGGGCCGAGATGATTTCCTTCGGCAGTATGGTTGTAAACCACATCGAGAATCACTTCGATCCCTGCCGCGTGCAGGTTGCGCACCATCGACTTGAACTCGGAGACCTGTGCACCCGTTTGCCCGCCGCTGGAGTACTGCGCATGCGGGGCGAAAAATCCGATCGTATTGTAGCCCCAGTAATTCGTCAGCCCGCTATCAACTAAAATTTTGTCGTCGATGTGCGCATGCACTGGCAGCAGGTCGACTGCGGTCACTCCAAGTTTTTTCAAATAATCAATGCCTGCCGGGCTACCGAGCGCCGCGTACGTACCACGCAACCGCTCCGGAACTTCCTGCCAGAGTTTGCTAAACCCTTGCACGTGCACTTCGTAAATCACTGAAGTGTGCAACGGGACGCCGGGTCTCCGATCCCCCTGCCAATCGAATCCGGTGTCGATGACCACCGACTTCGGCACGCCCCATGCATCGTCGCGGGGGTCCTGCGTCAAATCCTCCTTGTCGCCGACCGCGTAACCGAACATTTCATCTGCCCAAATCACTTCTCCGGCAATTGCTTTCGCGTAAGGGTCGAGGAGAAGTTTCGAGCTGTTGAAACGCATTCCGTGTTCTGGATCGTACGGACCGGCGACGCGGAAACCGTACAACTGCCCGGGGCCGACATCGGGCAAAAACACGTGCCAGATTTGATCGGTGCGTTCGGTGACCGGGATACGAAAATTTTCTTCGGTCGCCTCAATATTGTCGAATAAGCAAAGCTCAATACCGGTAGCGTGCTCGGAAAAAATGGCGAAATTGACACCGTTCCCCATCCACGTCGCGCCAAGAGGATACGGGTAACCGAGCCAGGTTCTTACCGGAGTCATAAACGAGCCGCGCATTTATCCAGCATCGAGTCCGCATTAGCAATCACGAACGGCGGCGACGCGACTAATCGTCGCTGCGCGGCTGTAGCCGGGGTCGGTGACCCGGGGAAATCGCCTTATGAACACATACCGTGCGAGCCGGCATCACCGATGCCGGCTACAGCGGATGCTACAAATCCTCCAAAACGCTTCGCGCTTTTTCTACATCGGATGGCCGCAGAATGATTAATCCCTTTTCGGCTTCCCGGCCGCCTGCCAGGTAAGCATACTCGATGTTTACGTCGGCTTCTGCGAGGCGCTCGGCGATTTGGCCCAGCACGCCAGGCTCGCTCGCCGTCTCGATGCTGAGCACTTCAGTTTCAAGCGCCAGCACGCCCGCTTCGCCAAGGAGCATAAGTGCCTTGGTGGGATCGCTCACGACCATGCGCACGACCGTGTGATCGACTGTGTCAGATGTCGCGAGCGCATAGATATTGATTTCGGCTTTGGCCAGCGCTTCACACACGCGCGCGAGAGCGCCGGGACGATTTGCAAGAAAGACCGCGAGTTGGGTGGCCGTTTCGACGGAGAGCTTGGGAGATGCATTCATGCCAGTTCCAAAGTGAGGCCGGGAATGAGTTCTGACAACGGAAAATCGTTAAAGCGTTGAAGCGTTAAATCGTTGAATCGGCTGCGTCTATGATTAGCCAAAGAACTCGCGCGATGCCATCGTCAATCCAAACTGTGGCCCCCGGAACTGAAGCGATCTCGCAAAGAACTGCAGCGCCCGCGCGCCGCGTCGGCTTTGTCACGGCGTGTTCCATCGTGATTGCCAACATCATCGGCACCGGCATCTTCACGAGCCTTGGTTTTCAATTGAACGACATTCAGTCAGGGTTCGCCTTGCTGATGCTCTGGGTCGTGGGCGGAATCGCCGCGGTCTGTGGCGCGCTTTGTTATGGAGAACTGAGTGCCGCGTTACCGCGGTCCGGAGGCGAGTATCATTTTCTGTCGCAGATCTATCACCCAGCGCTCGGATTCATGGCGGGATTTGTTTCCGCGACCGTCGGATTTGCAGCGCCCACCGCGCTGGCCGCGCTGGCCTTTGGCAAATACCTGCAGGGCGTGCTCGGCTTTGGTTCACCGGTTTTCCTCTCATTTGTGGTGGTCTGGATGGTGGCGCTATTTCATCTCAAGAACTTGCAAGTCGGCAGCGCGTTCCAAAATTTTTCGACACTGGTAAAATTGCTGCTGATCGGCACACTGATCGCCGCGGGATTTTTCATTCATCCCAAGCAGCCCATCGATTTTTTGCCCGCGCGCGGCGATACAATATTGATCTTCAGCGGAGCGTTCGCGGTATCGCTTGTTTACGTGATGTATTCCTATTCTGGCTGGAATGCAGCTGTCTACGTCGCCGGTGAGATTAAACAGCCAGAAAAAAATGTGCCGCGCTCGCTGCTTGCAGGGACGAGCCTCGTGATCGTGGTTTACGTCCTTCTTAATGCGATCTTCCTCGCCACGACGCCTGCGCAGGAACTGAAAGGTCAGCTCGAGGTAGGGTTAATCGCAGGAAAACATATTTTCGGCGAAAACGGCGGGCGCGTTGCCGGCGCGGTCATTTGTCTCGGCCTGATTTCGGCAATCAGTTCAATGACGTGGATCGGGCCGCGCGTCACCATGTCGATGGGTGAAGATCATTGGCTGCTGCGGTTGCTTGGCCGCAAAAGCAGGCACGGGATCCCGACGAATGCGATTGTCCTCCAACTGGTCATCGTGAACTTACTCTTGCTCACCCGCAGCTTTGAAGACGTGGTTCGTTATACTCAGTTTAGTTTGTTGCTTTGCTCATTGCTGGCTGTGCTCGGCGTAATCGTACTCCGTTTCACGGATCCGAAAATCGCGCGGCCATATCGAGTTTGGCTTTATCCAATTCCGCCTGTTCTTTTCTCAATCATCACGATCTGGATGATGTTTTATCTACTGCGCTGGCACACCGCAGAGTCACTCGCCGGTTTGGGCACGGCGCTTTTGGGTTTGCTCCTCTATTTTTGCGCAAGCAAACGCCCCGTTCGTGCCTCATGAAAACAGTTTTGGTCGATATCGATACTCAACGACAGAGGTGTTTTTTGGAGTGCGGCGATCCCGCGACTGCAGGACCGCTTTCCAAACCGCGGACATGTCCGCGCACTCCAAGACGCGTGCGCATTAAAGATCGTAGGACTTTGGCAACATCTTTTGTGATAAGTCTCGCTCTTCCTTTCGGTGCCTTTGCGCAAGAGAATCCCGCAGTCGCGCCGCGCGCTCTGCCGGTCGCTGCCGGGCCTAACGATGTCGCGCGTTTTCTTGCAGGAATGCCCGTTCCGGAAAACTCGCCGCTCGCGCCGCTCACGCGCGACCCCGCATGGCAGCAACACGCGACGTTTTTTGAAGAGCAATTCACGAAGCTTAATGTTCGACAACTGCAAAAACTGCACGCGTGGCAAGAGACGTATCTCCCAGAATCGGTGCAGCCAATCCCCGTTGCGTTTTACATGTTCAGCGGACCCGATTTCCTGTACGTCGATCAATTCTTCCCAAAAGCTGCGGTGTACGTGCTTTGCGGAAAGGAATCCTTGGGTCCGCCCCCGGACCCGTTGCGAATCGCAAACCTGTCCGGCGCGCTGGGAAATTTGGAGAACGCGATGAAGTCCGCGTTGAACACGACCTACTTCATCACCAAAGACATGAAAGTCGACCTGCACGAGCAGAACCTGAATGGCGTATTGCCGATCCTGTACGCTTTCATCGCGCGCGCGGATAAATCGATCACGAACGTGACGTTCGGCTCTCTCAGCAGCGGCGGGGGGTTCGGAGCGGGAAGCGGGAGTACTCCCGGCGTGCGGATCAATTACACGGACAATCAATCGGGCAATTCGCAAACGATGTACTATTTCAACACCGATATTTCCGACGGTGGAATCAAATCGAATCCGGGTTTCCTGAAATTTTGCCAGCGGTTGGGCGTGGGCTCCAGCTTTCTCAAATCATGTTCCTATCTGATGTTTGAAAATGGTTTCGGCACGATCCGCAATTTCATTCTCGATCACAGCAGGTTGGTCGTGCAGGACGATTCCGGAATTCCGATCGCTAACCTCGACCCAAGCAAATGGAACGTGCGTCTGTTCGGCGTTTACCTCGGCCCGATCGAACTGTTCAAACAACATTACCAGCCGCGGCTGCGCGAATTGTTCGCGCAGAGCAATCCGCCGCCGCTCGAGTTCGGATTCGGTTACCAGTGGAACTACAAGGAAGCGAATTTGATTGTCGCAGAGCGCAAGTGATGCCGTCAGCCACTGCTAAAACCTGCGAAACCACGAATACGGAAACACATCTCCCGGGCAATCCGTCGCCCAACGCGGTGGATTCATTTCGCGATGCGGCCGCACCGGGATCTCTCCCCTGTCGACCTTGCCGCAACGTTCTCGCAGGTAGCGGATGAGTTCTTCGCACGCATCGAGTTGCGCTCGCGTTGGCTGGTCGCGATTGAAATCGCCGACCAAACAAATGCCGAGCGAAATATTGTTCAAATAATCGCTGTGCACGTGGCCGCCGTTGATCTGACGTCGCCAGCGATCGCCTACTTCGATCTGACCGTTGCCGGTGGAAGTTCCGTTGCCGATCACGAAATGGTATGCGAGCCCGTTCTGCATTCGGCGAACATGTCGGTGATAATAATCAAAGACGCGCGCGTTTCCCTGCCGTGTGCCGCTGTTATGGACAACAATGAATTGCCAACGACGCCGTTTCACCGGCGCGCGTCGGATGGCATCGATAACTGATCTGGTGAGATAACGATAGTTACTCGAACGCTGAGACCAGGGCCAGAAGCCGGACCTGCGCGGCGGCGGCGATGGCGGAGGCTCGTAACCTTGATCTTCTTCAACGCCGGATTTCTCGATTACAACCTGGGCCCGCTCGCCCGCTGGAACAGCACGGGGAACTTTTGGTTGCGGCGTGGGCGCGGGCGTGGCCACGGCAATTGCCCGCGCCGGTGGCGGTGTTTCTGTTGCCGCGCTGCGCTCTTCCATGTGAGGTGCCGGCGTTTTTGGTGGCTTCGGTGTTTCCTCCGCTACTCGCGCCACTTTGGCTTTCGCAGTTTTCTTGGATTTTCGCGCGGTTTCCTTCCCGCCCGATTTCTTTTTCGCAGCTTTCGGTTTGGGTGTGGGCGTATGGCGCCGCTTTGATTTCGGTGAAGCGCTGGGTTCCGGCGTCTCGCGCGGGGTAGCCGATGGTGTTGTGTCCTCTGTCTGGACGGATTTTTTCGCTTTCTTTCGTGCCTTGGTGCTTGCTCGTTTTGCCGCGGGGCTCGGAGATTTCCTTGGTTTGGCAGGCGACGCAGTTGCGGATTCGCTTCGCTCGGTTTCGTTGCGCCGGCTTTGTTGTTCTTCACTGACCTGCGCGCGAAGGAGACCTGTAATGATTGCGCCGAGGGCGAGCGCAGTTACGAGCCAAATGCGAAAGCGCACCACTGCGACGGAGCGTAACAGAGCGCGCGATGCGATCAACCCCGAACGCTTTTGCTCCTTTGTAACTCTTGTAACTTTGTAACCTTTTTAACTCTTTAACTGACCGCCACAGGCTCCAGTGCAACAGGCGCCGCCCTGCGCATTCGCTCGCGTTCGCGGCGAAGGATGGCGTTCAATTTGCCTCCCAGCAACAACAGCAGACAAGTCAGATACATCCAGGTGAGCAGCACAACGATGGACGCCAGCGCCAGATATGTTGGGTTGTAGCGATCGTATCGTGCCACGTAGAACTGGAAAAGTTTCGTCGCGATAATCCAGCCGATCGAAAAGAAAATCGCGCCGGGCAACGCCTGACGAATGGTCGAATAATTTTCGGGCGTGAGCACATAGAGCGCGAGCGCCAAAACAATCAGCGCGAACGCGGTGAATGGCACATTGAGGTACCCAATCCAGGCTTGCAGTGGGAATGCGAGTTGAAAATTCACTTCCGCAATACCGGCCAACTTTTCACCGAAGACGATCGCGTTAAAGCAAAACACGATAACGATCCCAAACCAAAACAGCAGGAAAAATGAGATGATATATTTTGACCACCAATGCGGATCTTCGCGCATGCCGTACGTATGGCTCAGTGCCCGCGAGATTGTGGCGATGAAGACTGTCCCGCAATAAATTCCGAGAATGATCCCTGTGTTGGCCAGCAGACCGCTCGACCCCGTCACCACCACATTGGCCATGGCAGCATCCAAAATGTCCTGCACCTTGGCGTCGGGCGGCATGAAGCTTTTCAGCAGAAGAAACATCCGGTGCAACTTACTCGGGTCCGTGCCGAACAAACCCAGCAGATGCCAGAGAAACAGCGAGCCGGGCGCCAATGCGAAAAGAAGGAGATACGCCATCTGTGCAGCCAGACCAGTTGTCTGATCCATCGCCGTTTCCCAAACCATCCTGCGCAAGACGCGCCAGGCGAATCGGAGATACTTCATGTGGGCGAGAGTTTACTTTGCCCCCCGCAAATATCCATTAAAGTCCGAATACTTTCCAGGGTAGCTTCGGCGTTTTTCCGACGCAGCCGAGTTTCACGTTGCAGTACGCTGATCGACAAATTGTGAAAAAGAGAATCCTGATCCTTACGGCGAGTTTTGGAGAGGGTCACAATAGCGCCGCGCGAGGCGTTCGCGATGGACTCGCCCGTGTCGCGGAAGGAACAGAAGTCGAGTTGCGCGATTTATTCGCCGAAGCCTATGGACCGGTCAATGACCTGGTGCGAAGAAGCTACCTCGGGCTGGTCAATTTCGCGCCGCGCGCCTGGGGAACTGTTTACCGCTGGCTCGATCGAAGGAACGATTTCGATAAGGAATTCGAACGGTTCGTTCGGTTAAAAGACCATTTCACCGCCTTGCTCGACCGATTTCAACCCGACATCGTCATTTGCACTTTCCCAGCGTATCTGAATGTGCTCCGGGAAATTGAAGGAGCAAACGGCGACCGTGTTCGGCCATCCAAGAGTGTGGTGGTGATCACGGATTCGATTACCATCAACGCGGCCTGGTATCGCTGCGCCGCGGATTATTTTCTCGTTGCCAACGAACAGAGCGCCTCCGTCTTGCTAGAAATCGGAGTGGCGCCGGAAAAAATCAAGGTGTTTGGATTTCCCGTCAGCCCCAAATTTGCTGAGTTTGCCGGCTCGAATCGAGTGTTGCCTTCCAATAACTGCGAGCGCCGGGTCTTGTACATGATTCAGGCCGCTACGCACCGCGCACCGGATGTCGTACGCCGCCTCGCTACTCTTGGCATCGACCTGACTGTAACGATTGGCCGCGCTGATAAACTTCGGCCGGCTATTGAAGCGGCGGCAGATGGTGCGGCCAAGATCGTCGGCTGGACCGATGAACTTCCTCGCATGCTACACGAAAGCCATTTGCTTGTCGGGAAAGCCGGAGGCGCGACGGTGCAGGAAACCATCGCTGCCGGCTGTCCCATGATCATCAATCAGGTCGTTTCCGGTCAGGAGGAAGGGAACGCTCGCTTGATTGTCGAAACCAACTCCGGCGTGATCGCGCTTTCACCGAGTGAGGTCGCTGCACAGGTACAACACGCATTCGCTGATAACGCAAAACTATGGCGCGAATGGGCAGCGAATATCAGTAAACTAAGCCGCCCGCGCGCTGCGCTCGACATCGCGAAATTCCTGATGTCACTGTGACGTCTCATTAACACCGTGGCTTTAGCCCGGTGAAAAGACTGCCTAACGATTCGCGAACCGTTTTAACGGTTTGTTTCGCACAGTAAGCCGTTGAAACGGCTTCCACCTCAATTGAATCTGAAACACCGGGCTAAAGCCGCGGTGTTACGCAGGCCAAATTTGTTCGCCGGCAGCGAATGTTCGCAGGATTTCCAGGTCCGGTGAAAGAATAACGAGGTCGGCGTCGGCTCCTACTCTCAATCTGCCTTTGGCTTCGAGACCGAGAGCGCGCGCGGGATTTTGCGTCACCATTGCGACCGCCTCATGCATTGGAACAGCGACATCGTGCACCATATTACGAACGAGATCGATCATGCGCGATGCGCCGCCGGCAAGTGCCGAGTGATCACCGAGTAGACAGACACCTCCTTCGACCATGCAATCATTGCCGAAGAGTGAAAATTGAGATCCATCTGGCAGTCCGGCCCCGGCAGTTGCATCTGTTACGAGGCAGATTCCGCCAGGGCCTTTGGCGCGGTACAACATTTTCATCAACGTTGGCGAAACGTGGTGGCCGTCCGCGATCAATTCGCAACTGATTTGTCGCTCGCTTAATGCAAACTCGAGCAAACCGCCGACACGATAGACTCCACGACGGCGCGCGGATGACATGCAATTAAACGTATGCGTGACACTGCGCATGCCGTGTTCGAACCCGGCCCGCGCCTCTTCGTCCCAGGCATTACTATGTCCTCCGCTGACAGTGATTCCATGCGTGTGAAAATTTTCGATCGCGGCGAGTGCTCCCGGCAGTTCCGGCGCTATCGTGACGTGTTTGATCACATCGGCGTGTTCAAGCAGTCGCTGCACCGCCGCCGGTGACGGGTTCTGAATGAATTCCGGGCGTTGCGCACCGCATTTTGCTTTTGAGATGAACGGACCTTCAACGTGGACACCCGCAATCGCACCGATCAAAGGTCGGAAATTTCGAGCCGCCTTCAGGAGCTCGACAAGCGAGGCGATCGGCGCTGCCGCTGTGGTCAACAGAAGTGAAGTCGTGCCGCCGCTGGCGTGGAAATCACAAATCGCGCGAAAGGCTTCTGCCGAGCCTTCCATTGTGTCATGGCCGCGCGCGCCATGCACATGAAGATCTATGAAACCCGGCGCGAGATAATTGCCCGCAAGATCTACGACGTCTTTCCCTCGCGTCAGCGCAGGCGGGCGAATGGCGTCGATTTTTCCTTCGTGAACAACCACTTCAAGCCCGTCGCGAATTCCATCGGGAAAAATCAAACGCGCGTTTTTTAGGATCATGGTTGATAAGCGAGACGGCTTCTCCGGGGACGACAACGTCGTCCCCTACAGTTCCGTCGGCCATCGGAACTGATTGCCTTTGGTCGCTCCAAAGTCCATTTTCAATGTCGACGATGGATTCAGATTACGATGTCGCGATCATCGGCGGCGCGTTTTCGGGCGCGGCGACCGCCCTGATGCTTAAACGCAAAAGACCCCAGGCGCGGATCCTGATCATCGAAAAAACGGACGAGTTCGATCGCAAAGTCGGTGAATCGACGACGGAAGTGAGCAGTTGTTACATGACCCGGCTTTTGGGTCTCACCCATTACCTCGGTCATCATCAATTAGCGAAACAAGGACTGCGCCTGTGGTTTTCGAACCGATCCGATCAACGGTTTGATGACTGCGTCGAGGTTGGCACGCGTTATCAGAGCCGATTGCCGGGTTTTCAGGTTGACCGTGCAAAGCTCGATTCACACATGCTTGATCTGGCAGTGCAAGCGGGTTGCCACCTGTGGCGTCCAGCGAAAGTAATAAGCCTGGAGCTGAATAATGGGAACGGACAAAGGGTCAGCGTCGCCCGCGAACTCGGCGAATCCAGCGTTCGTGCACGCTGGCTGATCGATGCTACGGGACGCGCTGCCATGTTCGCTCGAAAGCTTGGATATTTTCGCCCGAACGCGGAACACCCCATCAATGCGGTATGGGCGCGATTCAGCGGCGTCAAGGAGTGGGACAGCTACGAATGGCGACAACGTTTTCCCGATTATGCGAAAAATTGCCTCACGGCACGCGAGTGGGCTACGAATCATCTTTTTGGGCGAGGCTGGTGGGTCTGGATCATTCCCTTGCAGGGCGGTGACGTGAGCGCCGGCATCGTTTACGATAGTCGTATCTTTAAATTTCCAGAAGGCCCGACGCTGGGGCAACGGCTGCACACCCACATTCTCAGCAATCCAGTTGGCCGGGAAATTTTCGGGACAGCAAAGGTGATCGAAGGCGACGTGCATGCCTTGTCGATGCTGCCATATCACAGCGAAAAAGTCTGCGGCGACGGCTGGGCCGCGGTGGGCGACGCCGCGGGTTTCATCGATCCACTTTACAGTCCGGGTTTGGATTTTTGTTCTTACACGTCGTATTACGTTGCGGATTTGCTGGCGCACAGTCTGGCTGGCGACGATGTCACGGAGCAGTTGCGTCATTACAACGAGCAATACCCGATCACCTATCGTTCCTGGTTTGAGAGTTTGTACAAGGACAAGTACTACTACATGGGCGACGCCGAGCTGATGTCGGCTGCGCTGCTTCTCGATGTCAGCAGTTACTATCTCGGTTTGGTTCGTGCAGTTTATCGCGATCCGGAATGTGCGTTTCTCAATCTCCCTTTCACAGGCAACGGCGGCAGATTTGCCCGGAACGCGATGAATTTTTACAGCCGGCGTCTCGTCGCCCTGGCAAATCGCAGATGGGCGACTGGTTACTATGGAAAGAGAAACGCCGGCTGGCGCGAGCTCTACGATGGATTTGTCCCGGACAACCGGGTTCGCAAACAGATGTGTCGCGGCCTGCTACGCTGGTGGAGATGTGAGCTGATCAACCTTGGGCTGATGCTACGTCGGAGAACTGTGACCCCAGCAACTCAGGCATCGTCCCAGTTGGCGCTCAACCAATGACGAACCACGAATGTCGAATGCCGAAGGAAGCACAAAGCCCGAATGAGATCACGGCTCTTCGTCTTTTAATCATTCGTCATTCTTTCGAGCTTCGTCATTCGGATTTCGTCATTCCGATCAGTTGGTGCCGATTCGTGTCCGTTCGTGGTTGACCTGGCACTAAGGGCTTAACAGTCCCGCGTACCAATGCAGAAAAGTCTCGCCAAAAAACATCCAGGTAACTGCGCCGAACGCCAGATAAGGTCCAAACGGTAGTTTGGCCGACCAAACAGGTTTTCCTACGACGAGCGTGATCAATCCAATTACAGAGCCAAGAAGCGATCCTGCGAAAAGACTAAACAATACCGCGCGCCAACCAAGAAACGCCCCAATCGCGGCCAGAAATTTTAGGTCGCCGCGACCCATAGCCTCACGAGGAATCACGAGCTCACGAGCTAGGCCGGAAATGTCCGTCAAATCATCGAGCATCAGCACGTGGCCTTCGGCGGTGACGCGGTCGTAGCGGAACTCCAGCGTCACGTATCCAAATATGTGGTGGTCGATCCTGGCCTCGTCGCACTCGAGCAATAATCGATCTTTCTCCCGCGCAAAATATTCGCTCCACAGGCTTTCTTCGCCGCCTACAACGAAATGAGCGTCGTCCCCGCGTTTTGTCCACGTGAACGGCGTTGGCGCTTCGAATCGAATCCGTTTTCTCCCGAAAGCGATTTTGCCTGCTTCCAAAACAATCAAGAGGATCACATAGCCAAGAGCAGCTGCGAGCAATGCGCGAACGCCGGCTGCGAGCCGAGAATTGGTCTCCATCAAAGCAGGAACGGTGAGACTGCAGGCAAGACCCGCGATTACTCCGCCGATTGTTACCCGATCTGGAATAATAAAATGCTCAAAGTCGATGAAAGTTCCGACGATGAGTAAGCAAACAAAAATCCAGTACGTGATTGCTACCTGCCACGGAAACCTTTCCCAAATTGCAAGAAAAAGCAGTGCGGTAACCAGTTCCACAGCGAAATAGCGGAAGGCAATTTTCGCGCCGCAATTCGCACAGCGCCCGCGAAGCGCGAGCCAGCTGATCAACGGCAGATTCTGATGCCAGGGAATTGGTTGTTTGCAACTGGGACAGAACGATCGACGCGGCCGGTTGATGGAAAGATCAACAGGCCACCTGTAGATGCAAACATTCAAAAACGAGCCGACCGCCGCGCCGAGTGCAAACGCGAACGCGCCGAACAGAAACTCGTGATGCGGATGATACACGCTATTGGCCGGCAATCTGTTTCAACTGGCGGCGCTCCATGAGCCAGGCGATCCAGATGCAGCTCTCGTAAAGCAGACACATCGGAAGCGCCAGTGCGATCAAGGTCAGAATGTCTGGGGTCGGTGTAATGATGGTCGCCAGGATAAAGATCAACACCACTGCGTACGGCCGGGTGCGCGCCATGAATTTGTAAGTGATCAATCCAAATCTGACCAGTGCCAGCACGACCACCGGCAATTCGAATGCCAGACCGAATCCAATAGTGAACCGCGTCACGAAAGAATAATACTGCTGCACCGTCCAGGTTGGCGCCCATCCCAGGTTTTCGGTATCGCGAAAGAAAAACAGAATCGTTTTCGGCAACAGCCAAAAATAACAGACGAACACTCCAAGAAGAAACAGCGCGAAGCTGACGCCGATCGCCGGAAACAAAAAGCGTTTCTCCACCGCGGTGAGCGCAGGCAAAACAAATTCCGCCAGAAAATACAGCAACAGCGGAAAGGAAAGAACCATGCCGGCGTAAAACGCCAGATGAAATGAGATCACGATTGAATCAGTGATGCCCAGCGCCTTGAGCGTCCCAATTTGCGAGCCCACCGCGTGCAGAGGCGCCTGCATAACCCTCACGAGAGTCGAGCGAAAAGCGAAGCAAACAATCATCGCGACGCCGAGGGTGATGGCCACCTTCACAATGGTCCACCGCAAGTCTTCGAGATGTTCGAGAAATGGTTTGGAGGTTTCGCTCTCAGGTAAGTCGCGAAATTTGAAGATGTCTCGCAGCGCCATTGGTCAAAAATTCGGAAGGTGTGGACCCCAAAAGCGACGCGAGAACGCGCACGCACTCCTAAAGCTTACGCGAAATGGAGGTAGCAGGTCGCGCTGGTTTCGCGCGAAGCGCCTTGGGAGTGCGAGGCGTCTTCGCATCGCCTTAATCAGCGCCCGCAAGAAGACCGCCCGCCAATAGCCGCGCCCACAGGCCAAGCGTATTGGCATCGCGAATTTCGTTCTGCGCGATCATGCGGCGAATCTGCTCTACGGTAAACTCGCGGCAATCGAGAATCGATTCCGTTTCATCTCGATCCGGCGGCTCCTTACATCGCTGCACCGGCCGTGCCAGAAAAAAGTAGCCGCGCTCATCGGTGAATCCCGGTGAGGAAAAATAATGGCCGATCGGAATGAGTTCGCCGTCTTGGACGAGTTCGTAACCGGCCTCTTCGCGAAGTTCGCGCAATGCCACTTTCTTAATCTCCCCTTGATCAGCATTGTGATTATCGATCTGGCCCGAGGGCATTTCCCAGATGGCTTCGCGAATCGGAATGCGTTCCTGATGAATGAGCAGAATTTTACCCTCGCGCGTCATTGGCGCGATGATCACAGCCGCTTTGCGATGTACAATTGTCCACGCGCGCGGCTCGCTTCGGGATGGCGTTCGGACGCGCTCGGTCGCGACTTCTAGATGCGCATTGGCAAAGTGCCGCTCGCTCGAGATAATTTCCCACGTGCGCTCTTTCACGCGGAAAGATTATGAACGCGGGGGAGAAAAGCGAATCCTCAGGTAACCCCGTTTGTGAATTTCTTCCGCACTCAGTCGCCTGCATGCCAGGTATCGTTCCAAAATCGGATTGCCGGATTGTAAAGGTCATGTTCGTAGCTGAGTCCGCTAAGGCTTGCTACATCCAACATAAAAAATTTCCCAACGAATGGTTCGAGACCGAGCCAGCGGGCGGTGAACACCCGCAGAAAATGTCCGCTGGAAAAAATTAGCACATCGCCTTTGATCGCGCGTATCCGACTGACAACACGATCGGCTCGCGCACCGATCTGCTCTGGCGATTCCCCGTTGGGGCAACCGTCGCGAAACAATTGCCAGTCGGGCCGCTTCGCACGAATCTCCGACGTTCGAAGACCTTCGTAATCGCCATAGTTCCATTCGACCAGATCGTGATCGCGTTGTGCTACTGCGCCGAATCCGGCCAGTTCACAGGTCCGAACGGCGCGCTGCAACGGACTCGTGAAAACCTCGGCGAAAACAAGTCCCGCCAACCGCTTCCGAAGTCGGAGCGCATTGCGTTCGCCGCGTTTCGTCAGAGGCAAATCGGTAAGTCCGGTATGTTGACCTGTAGCGCTCCAGGCAGTCTCCCCGTGACGCGCCAGATAGACTACAGGAAGAATTTCGCTCATCGCCAGGTCTCAAGGAGCGGTTTTCACAAAATGTTCACTTGCCAGTTGCGGTCTTCCCAACGCTGTTCTGCTTTCCAAAAAAATGTAAAGGCAAACACTGCTCCAATTGGCCAATCCGCGGTTGGAAAATCGGCGAACCAGAGATTCAGTTCATCCTGATGAATCGTCGCTGATTGGTCAGTCCGCGCCCAGTTATCCGTGGACCAGACAATATTGGCCTCCGCGGCAAGGATGATTCGCAAAATTTTGCTGCGCGATATGCGCCGCAGCGGATGCCGCAGACTCCAAATCTCGTATCGGTTCCCCACCGGATTTACAACGTAGCGCTGGTACGCGGGCTCGACGCGGTAAAAGCCAATGCCATCGTGCCGGCTCCGTACGAGTGAAACATATTCGGCGTGCGACCAGCAAAGCGGCATTGCCGCGCCGGTTGGGCAACCACGTTTCATCCTCGCGTGCGGCAGATCAGGTCCGTCCCATACCTGTTCGGTGAGCATGCCGCCTTCATTGGAAAAGTCTTCCATGGTCTTGATGAATGGCTTCGGATCGTGCCCCGCAGCAAGTTCGTAATGGCCGCGTTCTCCTGTGAGAATGGGCCAGCAACGGCCAACACCCGTTCCATCGAAAGCGCCGCCATCATCTTTTTGACCGTAGCCGTCGTGATTGTAACGCCGCCAGCCTGGGCCCTGCGGTAACTCATGCTTGAGCACACGATCGATCACTTCGATTGAGTCGCGTACGATCGCATCGTTCGGGTCGCGAATGCCGAATCGCACCAGGTGGAGGAAATCGCCGCCGACCACATTGCGTGCCGGATGCAGCCCGCCGCCGTTGGCAATCTGAATCATCGCTGTGTTTGCGTCTGCATACGGGTCAGGCGCGTTAGCATCAGTCGGAGTGATCCGGATGTAATGGCGTCGAATTCCCTCGACCAGCTCGCCCTGCGTTGTGACGGTCCACTCTTCGACGTGCGCCGCCAGCCAGTCCGCATACGCGAAAACAAAATCTGCAACATCCGTTTTGGAGAAGTCCTTTGCCCACTCAGCGGCGCAGACAAGCGCTGCAATCACAACGGCGAGAGTCGAAGGTGAATAGCCGGCGTTTTCCTCCCAGCGATCCTGCGTTGTCACCGGTCCCTGCAAAATCAGGCGCGCCGCGGCGCGCACAATCGTCGCGCGAGGATGAAACAAGCCGAGAGCACTGCGCTTGTGCAACCACCACGCCAGCAGGATCGGGAACGCAATCTGGTCGAGCTGCAACCCGAACCAATAAGCAGTCCCGTCGATCCAACTGTTTTGCGGAAAACTGCCGTCCGTCCGCTGGATCGCCGCCAGCCAGATCAACGCGCGCAACGGCGTGCTTGTCTGACCCGTGGCGAGGAGCGCCATCGCGCTATGCACGAGATCGCGCGTCCAAACGAGATGATAACCACCCAGGTCCTGGTCCCCCTTTGTCTCGCCCCAGGGAATGCTCATCGACGCGACCATTGCGCCTTGAAAAACTTTGTCCTCATGCGCGAGCAACACGCATCGGCTCAGCCGATACATTCCGCCGTCGTCGCAAGTATCTGTACTAAAATCAAATTTCCGATCCACCACTGCGCGCTGCCACTGACGAACGTACGCGGCTTGATGTGATTCAAACGCGCTTGCCAACGATTGGAATAACTTGGTGGCCGCGCTTTCGTAACTTCGACCAAATGCAACCGCGATTGTGAATTCGCCACTGTCAGGCAAGTCGATCTCGCCTGTCAGCGCGATATTTCCGTCGGTCGCTGCTGCAAATTCCCAATCCATTTTGAAGTTCTGCATCAAATCCTGCCATCCATCGCTGAAGCCGACATAACCGACGGATCGGCGGCAAAAACCCGTGTTGCATGCCATGACCAAGTGCACGTCTTCGCGCTGCGCACGCAAGAGTTCGTTGTCGCCGAGTTCAGAGCACCACGCGGAGTTGCCGGCGCCAAAACCGGCAAGGTGCGGCGCCAGCAGGGCGTAGAGGCGCAACTTGCCACGTAGCGATTCGTCGAACACCTCAAGCCGCGTATGCACCAGCAGCACAGACAGGTGCGGGTCGGTGAGCACATGTTTGACTACGCGATAGCGGCTGTCCGGGTCTGAATTTGTGAGACGATAAAAAAGGCAATCGCGCTCCGGGTATTCGATCTGATGATTCAGGTCGCGTTTTTCTTCGTGGCAAAATGTTTCGCCATCGCTGATGAGGAACTGAAAATCGCGGGTATTTGGTTTATCGACGTGCGGATAGTAAATCTCGTTGACGATTCCGTGACTGAGCGTGAACCAAACGCGGCAACTGGTATGGTAGGCCGTGCCCACGCCTTCTTTCGCGCTCGAAGTCCAGCGGGGCTCGATGCCGGGTGCACCAAAGGCCAGGGTGTTCTGAGGCGGATTCATGTTTGCGCCCGCAGATGCGAGCGCCAGCGCTTGATCTGGGCCGCGACGTTTTTTGGGGACGGCGCACCGATTGCACGCCGGCTCGCGAGCGCCTTGCTAACATCGAACACCCTCGCAACATCGCTATCGAAGAGAGGCGAAAACCTTTTGAGTTTCGAAAGCGAAACCTCATTGAGTGGAATTCCATTCCCGATAGAGTGCGCAACGATTTTCCCGACGATTTCGTGCGCCTCGCGAAAAGGCGTTCCCTTTTTCACCAGATACTCGGCCAGATCGGTCGCGAGCAGATGTGGATCGCTGGCACCGGCGTGCATCCGTTCGCGATTGATTTTCAATTCCGGCAACATCGCCGCAAAAACTTCCAGCGCGGTTTTTGTCGTATCGACGGAATCAAAAAGCGCCTGTTTATCTTCCTGCATGTCGCGATTGTAAGAGGAGGGAAGCGCTTTCATCACCGTCAACATCGACATCAAATTCCCGTAAAGCCGGCCTGCCTTGCCACGAGTCAGTTCCGCCATGTCAGGATTTCGTTTCTGCGGCATCAAACTGGAACCGGTGGAAAACGCCTCGCTGAATTCCACAAAGCCGAATTCGTGCGTGCTCCAGATGATCAAGTCCTCGCTCAAGCGTGAGAGGTGCATTCCGATCATCGCAAGACAAAAAAGGAATTCGCACACGAAATCGCGATCACCGACGGCATCGACACTGTTCTCACTCACCCGCGAAAAGCCGAGGTCGCGCGCGATTTGTTCGCGATCAAGGACAATCGCCGATCCGGCAAGCGCGCCGGACCCAAGCGGGAGCACATCGGTGCGCGTCAGGCAATCCCGAAGCCGATTCGCGTCGCGCTCAAATGACTCGATTTGCGCGAGCAAGTAATGGGAAAGAGTGATCGGCTGGGCAGGTTGAAGATGCGTATAACCGGGCATCACAACGTCGGCGCGTGTTTCGGCGAGACGGAGCAGCGCCCGTTGTAAATCTCGCAGCCTCGACGAGACCTCCGCGATTTCAGCTTTGACATAAAGCCGCAGATCGAGCGCAATCTGGTCGTTCCGGCTGCGCGCGGTATGAAGCTTCGCGCCTGCAGCGCCAATTCGCTTCGTCAGCGCAGCTTCGATATTCATGTGCACGTCTTCCAGGGAGCGGTGCCACTCGAATTTGCCAGACTCAATTTCTTTTTCGATAGCACGCAGCTCGATTTCAATCTTTTGCAGTTCATCAACGGAAATGATTCCTGCTCGAGCGAGCGCTGCGGCGTGCGCGATCGATCCAGCGATATCGAAGCGATACAGCTGCCAATCAAAGAAAACAGATTCGCTGTAGCGCTGCGCAATCTCTGCAGCGGGTTTTTTGAATCGTCCTTTGCGCATCGTTTTCTCAACCACGAATCGACACGAATAAACACGAATTCATAAGACAATCCTCTCCCACTCCAACTTGCGGTGCTCAAAATTAAGAATCACGCCGACACGCAAGCCGGTAATTCGCAGATAATTCAGCATTAAGCCCCGCTCGTGATCCGTAATCCGGTCGATCACCTTCGTGTCCACGACGATCGAGCCGAAAGCGATGAGGTCCGGGACGAAGAGACCGACTTGCTGGCCTTTGTAGAGAACGTCGAATGCAGGCTGTTGCCGGAAGGGAATCTTTCGCAGTCCAAACTCTACGACCAATGCATTTTCATATGGCTTCTCAACTATTCCGTGACCAAGGGTGTTCAAGACCTCGATTGCGCAGCCAACGATTTGGAATACTTCGTCCCTGAACAGCAGCTTCTCATCATTCGTGTCCATTCGTGTGAATTGGTGGTTGAACCTTTCAACCGACTGACGCGCTGCGCGTCACAGTTGCGGACACATATTTCGCGTCCGGCAGAGCAAACTTCCGCACTTCCACCGTCACTTTCTGTATCGGAAAAGTTTTCAGTAAGTGCGCTGCGACCTGATCTGCCAGCGTTTCAATAAGGTTGACCGACTGACCGCGCACGAAACTCTTTGTTTCGTCGGCCACGACTGAATAGTTGACGGCGTTGTGGATGTTGTCGGCCAGGTCCCGCGTCTGCTGATATGGCCAAAAGGAAATATTGATGGTTAATCGCTGCGGTGTGACACGCTCTTTTTCGGGAACTCCGATGCGGGCAGAAATCTCCAGTTGCTCAATGCGAATTTCGTCGCAGAACGGGTGGGATTCGTGGGACACAGAACAAGACTAACGCAGCGCGGGTGAGGGCGACAACGTGTTTTCGGATGTAAAGGGAACGATTGCGGCAACCGTCTCCATCTTGACGAGGTGACCAGCGCGTCCACTTTGATTGGGCAATGAAAACGGTCTGGCGCGTTTTTGCTTATCTAAAGCGGTATCCGTGGATCGCTGCGGGCACATTGACCTGCGCGATCTTGAGCACGCTGATGGTGATCGTTTTCCCAGCGGCCACGAAATGGATCATCGACGACGTCGTGCGCGCGAATCGGCCAGACAAATTGCTGCCGCTGATTTTGCTCGCAGCCGCGGCGTTTCTTGTCCAGCACGTCTTCAATTCATTACGGCTCATTCTAAACAACACCTTTGAGCAAAGAGTCATTTTTGATTTACGCAGCGATTTGTATTCGCACATTCAACTGCTGCCGTTGCGCTGGTTCGATAATCGCGCCACGGGCGATCTGATGACGCGGGTGATCGAGGACGTAAACTCGGTCGAGCGCGTGCTGATTGACGGAATCGAGCAGGGTGTAGTCGCGATTCTACAGGTGTTGATCGTCGTCAGTGTGATGTTTTATCTGAATGTCAAGCTAGCGTTGCTCGCGCTGGGACCGTTTCCATTGCTTATTGCCGGCGCGCTCACTTACACGCTCACCGCGCACCGGCGTTATCGATTGCAAAGACGCGCCTCGTCTGACATGAACGCGCTCCTGCACGATAATCTCGCCGGCGTCCGGCAAATTAAGAGTTTCGTTCGCGAGCGGGAAGAACACGCGCGCTTTAACCGGGTAAGCGATCAACTGCGCCACGCTACGCTCGTTGTGATGCGCGTATGGGCGATCTACAGCCCATCGATGTCGATGTTCGAAGCGATCGGCGCGCTCCTCGTCGTGGCCTTCGGCAGTCACGCTGTGCTGGCGGGTACGATGCAACTGGGCGATCTCGTTGCGTTTCTCATGTTGACGGCGTTCCTCTATGATCCGATCAGCCGTCTGCATCAGCTGAATCAACTTGTGCAAGCCGGACGCGCTGCCGGTGAACGCGTGTTTGAGATTCTCGACGAACCAGTGGAGCCGGGTGTCGTAGCCGCGAGCGCTAATCGTGACGCCGGGATCCCCGATCCCGGCTACAAAACCCGAATCCTCGGCGACATTCGTTACGAAAATGTCAGTTTCAGCTACATCGAAGGTTTGCCCGCGCTGAGGAACGTTTCGTTTCACGCGCCGCCGGGCGCGACAGTTGCGCTCGTGGGCGCGACTGGCGCAGGGAAATCCACACTGGTCAATCTGCTGGTGCGCTTCTACGAATTCACGAGCGGGCAAATCTGGATAGATCGCAAACCGATTCGCGAGTACGGGCTACGCGAATTGCGCGAAGCAATCGGCGTCGTAACTCAGGAAAGTTTTCTGTTCAACGGATCGATTCGGGAAAATCTTTTGATGGGAAAACCGGACGCGACTGATGCCGAGTTATGGCGCGCCGTGGATGCGGCGAATGCGCGACAGTTCATCGAGCGTTTGCCGGATGGATTGGAAAGCGTGGTGGGCGAGCGCGGCGTGAAACTGAGCGTGGGCGAGAAACAGCGCCTGACGATTGCGCGGGCGCTGCTGAAAGACCCGCCGATTCTGATTCTTGACGAAGCCACCGCGAGCGTGGACACAGCGACCGAGCGCCTGATTCAGGAAGCGCTCGAGCGCTTGATGGCGAACCGCACTTCAATTGTGATCGCCCATCGCCTTTCCACAATCGTGCATGCGGACCAAATCCTGGTGCTCGATCACGGGCGCATTATCGAGCGCGGCACGCACGAGCAGTTGCTTGCGCTCGGTGGAAAATACGCGCGGCTTTGCCAGCAAAGTTTGCTAGAAGCATCTCCGTTGCGTGAGCCAGAGCTGCCGACCGAAATCGTTGCATCACAAAACCTCGAGAAGGAAGAGCGATTGCCGGTCAAACTATTTTGAGCTGCGAAGGGCGCTGTCTCATCCCGCCGTGCGACGAACGCTCTCGCGACGCTGTAGTGTGCGCTGTCCTCAGCGCAGTGGCATGTGGCGTGCGGGGTTCATCCGCTGAGGACAGCGGACTCTACAGCACTCGCGTTTCACGGGTTGGTGGAAACGGAAGCGGCAGGCGATGGCGTCGGCGTGGCGGACGTTGGAATTGAAATGGTTTGGCCGGCTTGCAACTTACGGCCGTCTTCGATGTGATTGGCTTTTTGCAATTCGTCGACGGTGACCTTGTACATTTTAGCGATGGACGTAAGTGTCTCCCCGCGCGCGACGATGTGCGTGTTGCCCGCCGCGGCGGGATGTAACGCAGATGCCGCTGGAGCGGCAGGATTCGCCGGTGAAGGCGTACTTTCTCCGATCATGATCCCCGGCCGGATGTGCGAGATTTGTTGTTCCAGTTTGAGGATTTCCTGGGAAAGCGCATCGATCTTCGTGTTCTGTTCGTCAATTTTTTTTGCCAGCGTTTCAATTTGAGCGGCCTCAGCAGACTTTGCAGCCTCGGGCGCGGGCGTCTGAGCAGAAGCAGTGCAAAAGGGCAAAATCAACGTTGCACAAAGACTCGCCGGCAATTTCATCGGGGCGAAACCTTGCCACTGGCATATTTGTCTGGCAAGCGCTTGGAATGACAAAGCCTCAATGACGAAGGACGAAGGGCAACCCGAAAGCACTCGCGGTTGCGCAGGCGGCCACTCGGCGTCGGTTGTGCGGCTTGCTTTCCAATATTTTGCTCTTAAATTTTTTTATGCCTGAGCGCATTCAAAAGCCGGTGGAACCGGCTCCGTGGGGACCAAAGCAAGGCGATGGCGGAGGCCCGCGTTCGCCGGACGTTTCGAGGCCGGACACGAAGGATCTCTTGAAAAAAATGCGCAAGGTCGATCCCAACCAATCCAAGCGCTATCGCCAGCGCACGGGTCAATAATGGATCCCTTACCGGTGGCGCTTGACCAGAATTCTTCTGGGGCAGCCGGCGATTTCCCTGCGCTGCTGCGACGCAAAGGTTTGCTGGGCCCGACGGTGATCAGCCCGATTCCACAGGCTGGCACACAAAAAACGTGGCAGCCGACTGAGGCGACCACAATTCTGGCTTTCAAATTTTCAGGCGGCGTTTTGGTAGCGGGCGACCGCCGCGCGACAGCTGGTAACACGGTTGTTTACGATCGTGCTGACAAAGTCCTGGAAATCGATCGGCATTCGATCATGGCGATTGCAGGCGTGCCGGCGACGGCCTGGGAAATGGCGCGCGTGCTGGAACACTCATTCCAATATTTCCGGCGGACTCAACTTCAGGAAATGAGCGTCGACGGAAAAGTGCGCGCTTTGTCGAAGCTGTTGCGCGACAATTTCGGCTTCGTCATTCAAGGCGTGGGCGTAGTGGTACCAATTTTCGCAACTTACGATTCTCATCCGAAACCCGAGGCGCGTCTTTACTTCTATGACGCGATGGGCGCGCAATTCGAGGCGACTGATTACGCAGCAACCGGATCGGGATCGCCTGCGGTGCGCAGCATTCTTTATTATGAAAACAACTGGGGCGCGAAGCCGCTGCACAAATTGAATGAAGACGAGGCGGTATCAATCGCATTGCGCGCGCTGGATACCGCTGCAGAATCCGACACATCGACTGGCGGCGTGGATCGCAGTGGGAAAATTTATCCGCTCATCAAGATCGTATCGCGCGAAGGCATCACTACTTTGCCGGAAAGCAAAATCGCTGCCGTATTCAAGCAAACAGTTGCATGATCGAAGAGCCGTATCGTTGGGTCGAAGCCATCGCCAATCGCCGCGAGTATATCGAGGCACAGCTCGCGCCCGGCAGTCCCATCGCAGCGCTTGGGTACCGCGATGGCATTCTGTTTCTCACCCTCAGCCAGACGCGGCAGAAGATTTTTGAAATCTACGATCGGATTGCGATGGGAGCGATTGGTCACCCCGGCGATATCGAGCGGTTACGAATGGCAGCGATTGAACTGGCTAGCACCGAAGGCTTCACCCGATCGGCTGCAGACGTTTCACTGCGGCGGCTGGTGCATTATTCGCTCAGTCCCGTGATGAAGAGCGCGTTTGAACAAGTTTATGGCCCGCCTTACCTGGCGCGGATGCTCTTTGCCGAGATCGGCGGACGGCCCGAGGAAGACTTGTTTTTACGAGTGGAGTATGACGGCGAGATCGCGACTAATGGCGCGACGTACGCGCAAGCGCCGCAGGATTTCGCGGTGCTCAGCGGCACGCGACAATCACGAAAACTCATGGAAGCGTTTCTGAAAGATCAGCATGCGCCGGATGCAACCTTTCAGACGACGCTGAACTCTGCGCTGGACGCGTGGAGTATCGGGCACATGTCTTTGCAGGCTGGCGATACAAGCGAGCTGCCCGAACGTGCCGCTCTGTTAAGATATCGGCAGGAACAGCTCTCCAATAGCGGAATCGAAGCGGCACTGCTCGAGCGTGATTCGAGCAGAGCAATTCGTTATCATTCTTTGTCCGATACGGAATTGCGGTCGCTGATTCACGAATAAGGTTATGCAGAGAAATTTTCTTCCATCTGTAACGCATGAAACGAGTGCTTCAAAATGTGCTGGCCCTGGCGGGCTTGTTGTTGATCGTTGCATCCTTCGTCTGGATGCAGCTCCATCACACGGAGCGACAGAGGGCCGCACCACAACCGAGAACGACCTCGCCTTCAGCTGCATCCAAACCGTTTGCAGTAGTCGTTCTTGATCCCGGACACGGTGGCCGCGACTCGGGCGCAATGTGCGGAGGCATGCTGGAAAAAGATCTCACTCTCGACGTAACGCGCCGGATCGACCGGCTCCTGAACTCGGAAGGAATCGCTGCATTGATGACACGCGTTGGAGACACCTATGTCTCGCTCGCGGATCGGGCAGCATTCGCAAATAGGGCGAGAAATTGCATTTTTGTCAGCATTCATTTCAACGAAGACAACAAGCCAGTGGCCAGCGGCGTGGAGACATACTACGCCGCGCACCAAATCACTGCAGGCTCGTTTCTCGCTTCGTGGTTCCCTTTCCTGTGGCGACCGCTTTCGGATTCGCCGAACCCAGAGAGCCAGAATCTCGCGGGATTTATCCAGGAAGCATTAGTTGCGCGCACGCGCGCCATAGATCGCGGTACACAGGCCAGACAATTTTTCGTGATCGCGAATGTGACTTCTCCCGCGGCTTTGGTTGAGGGCGGATTTCTCACGAACAAGGAAGACATTTCCAAGCTCGGTAGCGAGGACTATCGCGACCAGATTGCCGCGGCCATTGCCGACGGCATCTTACGTTATCGTGACGCGGCGAGCCAGCGGAAGTCAGCACTGGCAGCGACTGCCCGATGAAGGCGCTGAATAGGCGAAAAAGCAGCGCGTCAAAATAACATCCCGATGAAAACAAGAATTGCTGCCCTGATCGTTCTTGGATCGATGATGCTGATACGCGCCGATCAGCTGGTCGAACGCGTGCAGCAGGCGTTGAAGGACCAGGGGTTTTATTATGGGGAAGTCACCGGTGAAATGAATGCGAATGCAACCGCGGCCATTCGCCGCTATCAAATCCGCAATGGGCTACAGGTTAGCGGGCAGCTCAATACCGAGACGCTTAAGTCGCTTGGAATCGAGTCTTCCGCCTCCGCGCCAGCGGGGGCAAAGCCTAGGTCGCCCAGCCCTGCTGCGCCCACAAGACCAGGCCAAGGACCAGCCGACGAAACGACTCCACCGGCTCAAGTGTTCGGCAATGCGCCGCAAGACCAACAAGTTTATCCATCCAATCCGGTTATGCCGGGCGCTTCACCGGGAGGAGTGCTTGCCGGCACGCCATTCGAGGCTGCGCCTCCTGGTGTGCAACGCAATGTGGTGTTCTCGGCCCAAATCGCGCTAGCCCGGCGCGGCCTTTATCATGACGAGATCAATGGAGTGTACGGCCCAGCGATGGAATTTTCCTTGCGCGCCTATCAATCGCGCACCCGGCTGCCGGTAACCGGCCGACTCGATCTGGAAACGTTAGCGGCGCTCCAGTTATTGCCCGGAGGACGCGCGCCAATGTTTTATCCGCCGCGGCGCCGTGCGCGTCCTGGGCCACCTGTCCGCGGGGAATGGGTCCCTGAATAACGTAACGCGCGGCTCCGGCTCGCCACGCCGGGCGAGACCGCATGCGTTATCTTGGATCATCGAAATGCACCGATTGTAGGTCGGCGAAGACTGTGCCGACAAAAATTTGCGCTTCAATGCGAAGCAGAAGTCGCTCTGCATCATCCGACACCCAGATGCTCGCGCGACGAAATTTCTTGTGAGGCTCCAACTCGAGATGCTTGCCGATGCGTTTCAACTTCAAATCAAGTTTAATTGCGTTGTAAGTGCCGGCGCGCACGGAGATTTTTTCCCGGCCGACGACGGTGAGGGTAGCAACATAAGCATTGGTGGCCGGGTAAACTACAATGCGATTGACACTGCGATCTTTGAGCGGCTGGCTGCGCAAATAGAGCGCAGCCGAGTGGAGGTCGAACAGGTTAGGCAAACTAAATTGGCGAGTCGTTGTCTTGGCAGCGGCCCCTTCGCCTTCTGTTCTTGTCCGAGTCACTTCCGCGGCTGTGAAAGTGAGGTTGGTGACGATTTTTTTCGATCGATAATTCTCTGTCTGCTGCGTTTCAATCGGATGCAGCGTTTCCGCATTGGCGAGTGCCCGATGGTTCACATCCAATTTCCATAGCGCGCGAACAAAGCCAATCGTTCGGCCCGTTCCGTCGAACTGAAATTTGTCGCCGGTTGGCTTGCTAAAGTGAACGTCACCGGTTGCTGCGGTGAGCCCAGACCACCCGAACCGATACGACGCACGCAGGGGCCGCAGTTCCGGAAAATTTCCAGCCGGCTCTTTGCTAAGGGTCGCCTCCCAATTGGCCGACAGTGAACCAGTAAAGAGCGCGACTAACAGCGCGATCACGCACGGTGTCGGTCGCAACTTGATTCGAACACGCATTCTGGGACTTTGGCCGCCGCCCATACAAGCACGGACCGAGCGGTGGCTAACGGGACACAAAAATACACGCGAGTTTAGCCCGCGTGTATTAATTAGAATCTTCCAGCGTTAAGGTTGTTTCGCAGCTCTCGCTGGAGTCGCAGAAGCAGCTGTCCTAGTTTTTTCAGTCGACGCTGTGGCGCGGCCCGGTTTGTTGAGAACAGCAATCACATCATTCGTAAAATCGACGTTGTCGTGTGAGTACATCAAAACCGGTACGCCATTGATGCTCATTCCTGATTTGTCGAATACCAGGTCAAAATTGTTTGCTTTGACCTTCTCCATCACGACATCGGTGATTTCCTTCACGATTCCCTCGCGCATCCGCATCAACTGTTCCTGTAATTGCCGTTCGCGCGTTTGACGGAAATCGCTGATCTCTCGCTCCATGTTCTTGATCTTGGCAATTTTGTCATCACGATCTTTTGCTGTTTGCGTCTTCTTGTCCGCGCTCAGCGCAGGTGACTCAAGCTGCTTGTTCAGATTATTGATTTCGTCGAGCGCCTTTTTGTAATCTTCCGCCCGATCGTCGTATTCTTTACGTGCGGCGTTTTTCGCATCATTGATTTTAGCTTCCGCGTCCTTGGTCTTGTTGTATTCCTTGAACGCGCGCTGCATATCGACCGTTCCGATTTTCAGCGGGCCTTGTGCGAAGACCGCGACCGGAAAGGCCAGCATCAGCGCAGACAATATGGACAGAGATTTTTTCATAAAACAGACGATACCCTGAGCGGAATCCGGTTAGACTGCAACCAGATATATTCGTTCAAAATTGATAGCCCACATTGAAGTTGAAATGACCGCCTCCATTGTAGCCGTCACGCATTATTGGGTACCCATAATCGAGGCGCAGCGGGCCAATGGGCAAGTCAAGCCGGATTCCCACACCGATGTCTGAAGCGATATGGTTGAACCCGAACGACCATGAGCTGGTGTTCACGAAACCGGTGTCGTAAAAAACTGCTCCGCGCGCTTTTTCGATAATCGGGAAAGTCCATTCAATCGTCGTCCGCGCCATTGATTGACCACCAATCGGCTCGCCGTTTTCATCCAGGGGACCGACCTGGCGATAAGGAAAACCGCGGAGATTGTTTGATCCGCCAAGATAGAGCCGCTCGTAAAGTGGAACACCGCTGCCGTAGCTGTAATGGCTTACCGTCGCGATTTCGCCGTTGATCAGCAGAATGGTGTCCCACGGCAGATGGAAATACTGCGACCCTTCCAGATCCAGTCCGTAAACCCGGATGTCACCTCCGAGAAAACTACCGGCAATAAACGGTGAAAGGGTGACCCGTTGGCCACGGCGCGTGAGCAAAGCGTTATCGCGCGTATCAAACACAACGCTGGTAAAAAGCTTGCTTTCGAGAGTCGAGCCCGCTTCTGACTGGATGGCTTCAGATGCGCTGGCAGACACATCAAAAATCTCGACGTTCTGCAGCGTATATCCCAGAGTGGCGTACATGTAAGCATTGAGCGGTTTCCGCATCTCGACCATGCCTCCATAATTGCGCTGGTAATATTCGTTGCTCAAATAATTTGCTTCGGTGTAAAAAAGCTGACCGGTAAGGGCGAGGCGTCGATCGAGGAAGTACGGTTCGGTCAAGGTCATAATAAAATCCTTCCGCTGGGTGCCGTACTGGAGGCGCAAGCGGAATTTTTGGCCTCCTCCGGTAAAGGAAGGCCAATTGAAAAGATCGAAATTGCCTTGGGTGAGTTCGGCAAACCCGACCAACTGGTCAACGGTGCTGTAGCCACCGCCGAAGCTTAGCGAACCGGTTCGTTTTTCCTGCACCAGGATCGTGAGATCTTTGCGGCCAGGGATGTCCGTTTCTTCCGGATAAGTCTCCACCTTTGCGAAGTACCCGAGGTTGTCCAAGCGCTTCTTGGTCACGTCCACGCGAACAGTGTTAAAAACATCTCCGGGAGCAACGAGCACTTCGCGACGGATCACCTTGTCCTTGGTGCGCGTGTTGCCCTCGATATTTATGCGGTTAACGAACGAGCGGACGCCCTCCTCGATTTTATAATGCACATCGATTTGGGCGGGACCCGCCGGTTCGCCTTCCGGCAAAACTACGAGATCAACGTAACCGCCACTGCCGTATGCGTCCGCCACTGCCTTGGCGTCATCGCGCAGTTGTTTCGGCGAATAGACGCTGCTCTCCTTCATCTTTAACAGCTTGCGAATTCTGTCCTCGGTGGTGTTTTGATAGCCCGTGATGGTCAGCTTTCGTACGTGATATTGCGGGCCTTCGACAATCGGAATAGTAATGATCATCGGACCCTTCTCAGTGCGCTCCCTACGGGGAGTCTTTATTTCCACGTCGATGTAGCCGTGGTCTTGGTAAAACTCGCGGAGTTTGTCCATGTCCTGTTCTAGCTGGACCTCATCCAAACGGCCGGTTTTATCCACGAAATAAATTAGCGACCGGCCGCGCGTCTTCATTTGTTTGCGCAAGACTTTCTCGCTGAAATGGGCGTTTCCCTCGAACTGAACCTGCTTCACCGCTCCTCTGACGCCTTCATTGACTGTGTAAACAACGCGCGCTGTGCCACGCTTTTCATCAATCGGGTCAACACGAAACTGGACACTAACATCAGTAAATCCCTGCCCCTGATACACGTCGATGATTTTTTGACGCGCTTCTTCCAGTTGTTGTTCGTCAACCGCGCGGTTGAGTGGCAATTTGATTTCTTTCCGCAATCTCTTCGGTTTGATCCGTTCGGCTCCGGCAATTTCGATCTCGCGCAGAATGGCACGTGTCTGCACGGCAACGATCACCTTCACTCCATCGCCTTCGGGCTGCGCAAAAATGCGAACGTTTTGAATGGCGCCGGTCTTATAAAGTGCCGCGACGTCCTGCTCGACCACTTGGTTGGAATACGGTTGCCCCACTTTTGTGCGCATTTGCGCCAGAATCCGGTCTTTACTGACCGCTTGCGCGCCAGTGTACTGCACGTCGATGGAGCGAATGATCGGAGGTGCCGGCGCTGATTGGGGCGCTTGCGCGCGCGCGATTGGCGCACCAAACAATGCGCAGATTGAGGCCACCCAAATTGCAAACGGCGGGGGGCGCATCCATCCAGAAACGTATCTCATAGGTTAAGAAGCGCAGCCCCGCGAAACGTACCCACGCAGGACAAGCGAGCTATATCGGGAAGAAGATGCCAATCGTCAAGGTGAGATTTTCGCGGAATCGGGTCGTTTGTCCATGACGTTAGCTCGGATTGTTAATTCAAGAGTTGGTACCAATTATTGCGCCGGCGCGGTTCGTATCCCGCATCGGAAATGAGCGATTCAATTTCCGCGGCGGTAAGCCGAAATGTTGTCCCGGCGCTGCTCACCACATTCTCTTCCATCATTACCGAGCCGAAATCGTTAGCGCCATATCGCAGCGCGATCTGGCCGATCCCCGGGCCTTGCGTGACCCAGGAGCTTTGGACGTTTTCGATGTTGTCGAGGAAAATCCGGGCCAGCGCTTGTGTCCGGAGATACTCCGAGACGCCGGTCGGCTGGTTCACCTTCAACACCGTATGCTGCGGTTGAAAGGTCCAGCAAATAAACGCGGTGAATCCGCCGCTGCGATCCTGTTGATCGCGAATGCGTCGCAAATGTTCGACTCGATCTTCGATTGTCTCGACGTGACCGAACATCATCGTCGCGCTCGATTTCAATCCAAGCTCGTGCGCTACCTGCATTACTTCTAACCATTCATCGCTGTTGATCTTTAACGGCGAAATCTTCTTCCGCACTCGATCCACTAAAATTTCACCGCCGCCGCCCGGAATTGAGCCAAGCCCGGCTTTCTTGAATTCCGAAATCACTTCTCGCAAGGGCATGCCAAACGTTTCGGCGAAATGTTGAAACTCCGGAGGGCTGAATCCATGGATATTAATGTGGGGATATTTCTGCCGGATGTGCTGCAACAGATCGATGTACCATTGGAACGGCAATTTCGGATGGTGGCCGCCCTGCATCAGGATTTGAACCCCGCCGGCCGCAGAAAGTTCGTCCAACTTCTGATCGATTTGTTCGAACGACAGCACGTAATGGTCTTCGTCCCGTTCCGTCCTATAAAACGCGCAGAATTTGCAGTAAACGTTGCAGACATTCGTGTAATTGATGTTGCGATCGACGATATAGGTCACGATCTCACGCCCGCGGCCGCCATAACTTTTCGCCTTTGTCAGATCCCGTCTGGCGTTCGCAAGCGCGCCCAGTTCCTCAAGTGGCCAGCGATACAACTGGAGCACGTCGTCTGTCGAAATACGTGCGCCCGCGAGAACGCCTTCCGTGAGCACATTTCGATTAATCGAAACCATCGCAGGCCAATTCTAGATGCGGCTGACGGAAACGCCAGCTATGGATGTTTCACAGAGGCGCCGTACAATTCATGCAACGCGTCGTCGAGCGAATCGCATCCGCGACGACAAAGAACCAAAGTCAGTCGTGCGGGAGCTTGCAGCGGTTTAAGGGCAGACGAACCAATCAGGTCTCGACTTTTTCGAGAACAGTTTGCAGTTCATGCAGGTCGATTGGTTTAACCAGGTGAAGATCAAATCCGGCTTCCTTGGAGCGCCGAATATCTTCCTCGGTGCCGAAGCCAGTGAGTGCGACTGCATGGATAGGCCGCTTTCCTTTGGCTTGTGTGATAACTTCGTAACCGCTCCCATCGGGGAGCCCGATATCGCACAACAACACATCGATTTCTCCCGAGCCAATGATTTCCAGCGCTCGATGGACGTTGTCCGCAGCCAAAACTTCATGACCGAAATGGGTAAGCAGACGCGACAGCGTACGTCGCGTATCGCGGTGGTCTTCTACGAGCAGGATGCGCAACGGTTTGGGCGGACGCCTCGCGGCGCGCGATCTGCGACGCGTCGTAGCGAGTTCCGCTCGCACCGTCTCCAGCGTCACCTTGAAAGTGGATCCAAAACTCCGGCCACGGCTCTCCGCTTCAATTGTGCCGCGGTGAAGTTGGACCAGGTATTTTGAAATCGCGAGACCCAACCCAAGGCCACCAAACTGGCGGGTTACAGAAGGATCAGCCTGTTCGAATGGCTTAAATAGCGAAGCCAGCCGATCGGGTTCAATTCCAATCCCGTGGTCGGTAATTTCGAAATGGAAACGCCCACTGTCGTTGTTGAACGTGCGGATAGCGACCTGCCCGCCGTGAGGCGTGAATTTCACGGCATTATTGATCAAATTCCAAAACACCTGCTGAAGCCGGATGCAATCCGCTCGAATGTGATGTTGTTTGGCATTGAACTTGGTCGAGACCTTCAAGTCCTTCGACGTGATGGCGGAACCTGCAATTTCAACCGCGTTGCGAATGACATCGTGTGCGTCGCAAATGTCCAGATCGAGGCGAAGCTTGCCGCGCGTGATTCGGGTGAGATCGAGCAGATCGTCAATCAAACGCGCCTGTAACTTCACGTTGCGCTTGATTAGTTGCACATCCTCCACGAATTCCGGCGGAAGTTTCTCCGCGTTGTCTTCCAGATACATCGCTGCCGCCAGTGCGGGTGTGAGAGGTGTCCGCAATTCGTGGCTCAGCGCTGCGAGGAAGTCGTCCTTCGTCTTGTTCGCCTTTTCCGCGGCAATTTTCTCAGCTTCAAATTCCCGGCTACGGATTTGGTCCGTAATGTCGCGGGTGACTTTCGAGTACCCGCGAATATTTCCTTTGTGATCGTACAACGCCGTCAGGACCACTTCGGCCTCAAACGTTGATCCGTCTTTGCGAATACGCAGGCCCTGATCGCGAACATGCCCGAGCCGCGCCGCTTCGCGCAGATTGCGCTGCGGCCTGTCAGCGGCGACGTCCTCAGCCGTGTAGAAGCAGGCGAAATTTTTTCCGATAATTTCGCTAGCCCTGTAGCCCTTGATTTTTTCGGCCCCAGTGTTCCACGTCATCACGTTTCCCTTTGGATCGAGAAGGTAAATGGCGTATTCCTCGACGCTATCCACCAGAATGTGGAACTGTTCAGCGGTCCGGTGCAGTGCTGAGGTAGTAGATCCATTGTCACCCATTGGCTACGAATTCCCATAGGATTCGGAACACCAGTCGTCTTTGGTTCCCCCGGCGCACAGGCAATTAAACAAATTGACGTAGACGCTGCGTCAAATTCCCAGCTACGGGCGTTTCAGCGCTTCTTGTGTGGCCGAGTGGCGTGTCTCTTGGCAACCTTTACCGCAGGCGTGTTTGAGGCTGCTAACGCTCGAGCGAGATCTGCTTCATCGGTCAGATCGAGACGTAACGGAGTGACCGACACCCAATTATGCTCGATGGCCCAGCGGTCAGTTCCTTTGGCAGCGCCTTGCAACGGAGTCACCGTGAACCAAAAGATGGAGCGGCCCTTCGGATCTTTGTCCGCAACGACCTTTCCATCGTAGTGGCGTACAGATTGGCGCGTCCAACGGATGCCCTTTGGTTTCTCCGGCAGGTTCACGTTGATCAGACACAACGTTTTTCTCGGCATTAGCAGATCAAGCACCTCGGCGACGTAAGGCTCGAGCCCTGCAAAATTCGGCTCGCGATTATCGCTGACGTTGGTGCTGAACGCGATGCCTCTTGATCCGAGCAACGCAGCCTGTTTCGCTGCTGCCAAAGTGCCAGAATGCCAGAGTGAGTTGCCGAGGTTCAGTCCCAGATTGATACCGGAAAGGACAAGGTCCACGTGTCCCCACCGATGCATCCCGAGTGCGACACAATCGGCCGGTGTGCCGTTAACGCTGTACGCTTCGAAACGCTCCAGATGAATGCGTTTGAACCGCAGTGGCCGTGATGATGTGATCGCATGGCTCATTGAGGATTGCTCCACGTCGGGCGCCACGATGCGCACATCACCGAAACGCGCTGCCGCTTTCGCCAGCGCCGGAATGCCCGGGCTGTAAATTCCGTCGTCGTTGGAGATGAGGATTCGCATTTTCACACTTTAAGAACGCGTGCCGACCTGTTTTTGGCCGAATAGGGTGTGAACAGTAATCGCTGTAGAAAACCGGTCATGCGAATCCTGTTGATCCACAATCCGAAGGCGGGAGACCGTAAACATAGCAAGAAACAATTGATGGCGAGCCTGACCAGGTGCGGGCATCAGGCATTCTATCAATCGATAAAAGAGCGCGGCTGGAAACAAGCCTTCAAAAAGCCAGTGGACCTCGTCATCGCAGCCGGAGGAGACGGCACGGTGCACAAAACTGCGTGGCAAATCACGGACGGCGGGATTCCGCTGGCAATCTTGCCTCTCGGTACGGCGAACAATCTGGCGCGCAGTCTCGGTTTCACCGGATCCTTTGACGAAATTCTGCAATCGCTTCACTGCGGAAAAAGCCAGCCGTTCGACATCGGCGTGACGCGTAATGGATCGCAGATAGATTGCTTTTTCGAAGCCGCGGGCGGCGGGCTGTTTGCTGACTACTTTCCTGCCGCAGAGGCCAACGAAAAAAGAGGAGCTTCGCCGGAGGAAGAACTCACAGCGCACCTATCGCTTCTGCGCCAGTTGTCGCTCGATTATCCGCCGCGCCAGTGGAAGATGAGCATCGATGGCGAAGATATTTCCGGTCATTACATCCTTTGGGGAGCAATGAACATTCGCTCCGCTGGCCCTGGGCTCCATCTCGCTCCGAAAGCAACAACACACGATGGCCGGCTCGATTTTGTGGCGGTGCGCGAGCACGAACGCGACATTTTCATCAAGCATGTTGATGCGCACCTGGCCGGACGAAAAGCACGGGTTCCGTTGAAGCCGCGCAAATTTCGCGAGCTCAAAATCACCTCGGCGCCTGGTGCGATGCATCTTGATGGCGAAACGTGGCCGAACAAAGAATACAAACCAAAGAATCACAGCGCGATTGAGATCACGCTCAGGCCCGCTGCGTTAATGATTTGGCGGCCTGTCTTGCAACCGAATTAATATGGTTCTTTCGCTTTTCACCAGCGGCGATCTGCGACCGCCGTATCGAGTTTAGAGACGCCGCATATTTCGAGCGGCACACTCAACTCCTGTGCCCAAAAGTCAAACACTCGCGTCGATATTCGCAACTCGATATATCCTGTAAGATTGGATATGAGATTTTGGCCAAACAAGGGCGATCGCGTTTTGGTGGTCGGCATTTTCCAAAGTGTGGGAACCGGCCGAGCGGTACTGCAGAATCTCCATCGCGCTCGGTTTCGCCGCGCCGCCGCGATCCACGCTTCGGCCAAAGGCCGGCAGCGGGTCGAAGAACATGGGATTTCAGCGATCGGTGGATCGACCGCCGCTTCGGTTCTTGGTCTGACCCTTGGCGCATTTATCTTCTGGCAGCGTGGAATGCTGGCCTATTACCGGCCAGTTGGGTTGCTCCTGCTACTCGCTGCGTTCGCGGTAGCGGGTGCGATCACCGGCTGGCTTCTCGTCCAATTGCTTCGGGAGCATGTCGATTCGGCGAGCTTCGCCAGATTCACGAACACGATCCTGCCGAATGAAACGGTCGTCCTGGCTGAAGTCGAAGCGAGCGAAGCCTCGCGCGTGCTGGCGATTTTACGGGGCGTCGAAGCCGAGGCGCCTGTGACGTTCGGTTTCTATCCGCCGCCGCCTTTCTCTATCGAATCGACCACACGACCGCCCAGTCATGAACTGCCTTCAAGCCAGCGTCTAGTGGAAAAGGCGGCTAGCCTCGCGCGCGCAATCGCAGTCAGCCGCGCAGCGAAACCGCGCGGGGCATCTTTCCTGCACCGGTTACTCGAAATCGAAGACGCGCTGGAATGGGCGAACATGAGTCTCACCGCGTCGGCTGAGGCGCACCACGCTTTCACGCTTTCGGCAGAATGGCTGCTCGATAACGCCTATTTGATTCGCGAACAGGTAACCGATCTGCGGAAGAGTCTCCCGCAAAAATACTATGGGAAGCTGCCTCTGATCGCCAGCGGCCCAAATGCGGGGTTGCCCCGGGTTTATCAGGTTGCAGCGGAAATGGTCGCGGAAACCGATGGAGCCTTAGAACCCGACATCATCCGGAGATTTCTGGCCGCGTTTCAGGCGATCACACCACTGGACATCGGAGAACTCTGGGCTCTTCCTCTGATGCTGCGATTGCAGTTACTCGAATGTATTCGCACGCTCGCGATCCAAGTCGACCAGCAGCAACGGGAAAGCGAGGAGGCCGATTTCTGGGCAAATCGGCTCATCACAGCGGTCCGGCACAGCTCACCGCGATTGCTCAAAATAATGGAAGAACTCGTGGAACGGTATCCGGAGCCGACGCCGCACTTTGCGAGCGAATTGGTGGCGCATCTTTACGACGACGAGGGAGCGCTCCCGGTGGTAAGCGGCTGGCTGGAACGCTCGCTCCGCTCGCCGCTGCTCGAGGTTATGCAGCAGGAACATCGGCACCAGGCCGTACAGCAGACCGCCCTTACCAATGCGATCAATAGTTGTCGCCGCCTTGCGCAAGTCCAGTGGCGGGAACTTTTCCAATCGACCAGCTGGGCGGAAAGCGAGTTAGCTGCAGATCCGGCCGGCGTTTACGCCCGGATGGATTTTGAGACGCGTGATCGATGCCGGAGCGCGGTGGAGGAAATCGCCCGATGGTCAAATTGTTCGGAACAAAAAACTATCGATCACGCCCTCGCGCTGGCGAAGGCCGCGCAGGACCAAGTTGCGCGCCATGTCGGCTATTACCTGATTGACGCGGGTCGACCGGTGCTCGAGCAGGCTACCGGCGCCAGAGTTCCCCTGGCGGAACGATCGCGCCGATGGATTCGTGCCCATGCGGCGAGCGCGTACTTCGGAAGCATCTTACTGCTCATGGCCGCCTTAGTGGCGGCTCCTCTCCTTTTCGTCGCTGGGTTGGTGCATTGGGTGACACTGGGGCTCCTGGGACTTCTGCTACTCTTGCCCGCGAGTGAGCTAGCAGTGCTGGTCGCGAATTATTTCGTGACCTCGCTCCTGCCGCCGCAGGTGTTGCCGAAAATATCCTTCGAAAAAGAAGGAATCCCCGATGATTGCCGCACGCTGGTGGTAGTGCCGATGCTGCTGACCACTCCGAGCGCGATCCAAAACCAACTCAGCCGCCTTGAAATTCATTACCTCGGAAACACGGATCCAAATCTACGCTTTTCACTTCTGTCAGATTTTTCTGACGCGCCCCGGCAGACCATGCCGGAGGACGCGGAGTATATCGACGTCGTGGCCCGCGGTATCGAGGAATTGAATCGCCGACACGGAGCGGGGCACTTCTTTCTTTTCCATCGCGACCGCGTGTGGAGCGAGAGCGAGCAACGCTGGATCGGCTGGGAGCGCAAGCGTGGCAAGCTTGAGCAACTCAATCAATTTCTCATCGGCGAATCCACGCCCGAACTGGAGGGATTTCTCTACGCGGGCGATCGTGCGCGGCTCCAAGGGGTTCGCTTTGTCATCACCTTGGATGCCGATACCCAACTGCTGCGCGACACGGCCCGGAGGATGATCGAAACTCTCGCACATCCGTTGAATCAGGCGCGGCTTTCGCCAGATGGTCGCCATGTAGTTCGCGGCTACACGATCATTCAGCCAAGCGTCAGCGCGTCGCTTCCGAGCGCGACGGCGACATGGTTCTCACGCATCTTTGCTGATCCGCGCGGGATCGACCCTTACACGCACGTGGTCTCCGACGTTTACCAGGATTTGTTCGGAGAAGGCAGTTATCACGGCAAAGGCATTTACGAATTGCGCACGTTTCATCGCCTCTTATCAGGACGATTTCCAACGGCGCACTTGTTGAGCCATGATCTGCTGGAAGGATGCCACGTCCGAGTGGGACTGGCGACAGACATCGAGTTGCTGGATGTCTTCCCGAATAGTTACATCGCGTGGTGGAGCAGGCAGCACCGCTGGATTCGCGGCGACTGGCAAATCATCGATTGGCTCAATTCGCGTGTGCCCGTAGGCGACGGAAGGATGGAACCCAATCCGCTTTCCGCTTTCAACCGCTGGAAGATCTTCGACAATCTGCGCCGGAGTCTGGTGCCACCGGCGACCATAGCGCTTCTCCTAGTGGGCTGGTTTTGCACACCTGCTCCGATCGTGTGGAGTGCGATCATCGCGGGCCTGATGTTGTGGCCGGTCCTAAACGCTTTCCTCGCCCTATTGTTCCATCCGCCGCCGCCCGGAACGAGATTTTGGCGCGACCCGCGCGACCGGCTCCTGCGCGTCATGCTTACGGTCATTTTTCTGGCGGACAATGCGGCCATGGCGCTGGATGCCATTATTCGCGTGATCTATCGGCGAATCATGTCGCATCGGCTGCTCCTGGAATGGGAGACGGCCGCGGATGCTCACCGGCGCGCGAGAAGTCGGCAACTGCAATTTATTCTCAGCAGGCTTTGGATTCCCGCTGCCTGCGTGCTTCTTTTCGTCGGCGCGGCATCGCGGGGAACCTCGGCGATTTTAGCCGCCGCCCCTTTCCTCCTCTTGGGAGCTCTCTTTCCGGTGGCGGTAATCGTGATCAATCGGCCGGCGAAAAGTTGGCGTGGCGGAACGCTAACGACAGATGATCGCCGATTCCTGCGCACGGCCGCGCGACGAACTTGGAGATACTTCGATGATTTTGTCGGATCGCAGACTTCTTGGTTACCCCCGGACAATGTCCAGGAAACGCCGAAGCGTGAAATTTTCATGCGCACTTCACCAACCAACATCGGGCTATCCATGCTGGCGACCGTTGCGGCGAATGATTTCGGTTACATCACCATCGACGATCTGGTGGAGCGCAACCTCCGTACGCTTGAGACCCTGAGTCGGCTGGAGCGTTTCGAAGGCCATCTTTTTAATTGGTACGACTTGAGCACGCTGGAGCCTTTGCGTCCGCGGTACGTCTCCGCAGTCGACAGCGGTAATTTGGTCGCCAGCCTCTGGACTTTCGAAACCAGTTGCAATGAGTTGGCCGCGCGTCCCCTTCTGGATGACGCCGCATTGCGAGGAATAGCGGACACTCTAAACGTGCTTCGTCAAATCGCACCCAGCCAGAAAGAAGCAGAACGCCCTTTGGCGTTTCTTCGCTTGGAGGGCCTTACCAGGGACCAGCCGGCCAATTTGGAAGAAATCATTCTACGAATAAGGGCGGCTCGACAACTCGCGCAGGATCTTCCGCTCCACCACGGCGGACAGGAAACCGATCTGCGCACTTATTGGACGCAACAAATTTCGAAGCAGGTCGCGGCATGGAATGGCGTCATCGATAAATACCTTCGGCCAGTGGAAATTCTGATGTCGCCACCCGCGCAATTGATGTCGTTAGGCGAAGCGACGCACGAATCTCGCAGGGAAGCGCTCGCGGCCACCTTTTCGCTACGCAACATTGCCATCGAGGGCATCGCTGGGCTGGTACCGCTGCTTCCTTTTTATCAAAGGCGAGATGACCCCGAAATATCTCGCGACGTGCGCGAGTGGCTCGATCTTCTCGTCACGGAAGTCGACCGTTCGCGCCGGAACGCCTCGGAACAGCTGGCGCAATTGGACGAATTAATCGCCCAGAGCCGGGAGCTGGAAGAAGGCATGGGGCTTCGATTTCTCTACGATGAGGAACGACGGATTTTTGCCATTGGCTATCAGGTGGCTGAGCGCCGCCTGGACACCTCGTTTTATGATCTGCTCGCAAGCGAAGCTCGCTTGACGAGTTTCCTGGCCATCGCGCGCGGCGAAGTACCGGTAGAACACTGGTGGGCGTTGAGCCGGCCCTTTGGGTCAGCATATGGGCGACTGCCGCTTCTGTCCTGGAGCGGGACGATGTTCGAATATTTGATGCCGCTGCTGTTCACTCAGACGCATGAGAATTCGCTGCTTGATCGCGCCTGTTACGACGCAGTGCGCTGTCAGATTGGCTATGCCCGGCAAAACCGCGTGCCGTGGGGCATTTCGGAATCGGCCTTCAGCGCGCTCGACCGACACAACGTTTATCAATACCGAGCCTTTGGCGTACCGGCGCTGGCTTTGAAGCGTGGGCAGGACGAAGACCTAGTGGTCGCACCGTACGCCGCCGCGCTCGCTCTCGGCGTGGAACCAGCCGCTGCGATGAAGAATCTGCGGCGGCTCGCAACTCTGGACGGCTCGGCAGTGCTGGCCGATTACGGCTACTACGAAGCGATCGATTATTCGCGACGCACGGAACTCGACGGCGCGGCGGGAATCATCATTCATTGTTATATGGTTCATCACCAAGGAATGTCGCTCCTTGCTTACAACAACGCCTTACATGACAACGCGATGCGGAGACGATTCCATTCCGATCCGCGTATTCGCGCCACCGAGCCGCTCTTGCACGAGCATATCCCGGAGCAAATTTTGCCGACCACCGGTGAGGCGCATGAAGAACGACCTGTGCGGCAGACGATCGCGACGGTCGGCGCCCCCGCTGCGGCGCAGACACCGGACATCGCTTCGCCGCGCACTCATCTTCTCTCCAATGGAACCTGCTCCGTTACGATGACCAATTCCGGCGGCGGTTACCTGCGCTGGCTTGACCTGGACGTGACGCGCTGGCGCGCCGACGCGACCTGCGATGTGTCGGGTCCGTTCTGCTATATCCGCGATTTGGAAAGCGGAACGACTTGGAGCAACACCCACCAACCGGTGAGATCTCCTGAGCGTCGGTACACTTGGAGTTTCACCCCGGACAAAGCAGAGTTTCGGCGAAGGAGTGGGCCGTGCGAGACGATCACGGAAATTGTCATCTCCGCGGAAGACAACGCGGAGGTCCGACGCGTGACTTTGGTGAATACCTCGCGCAAATCGTGTCGACTGGAGCTGACCAGTTATCTCGAGCTCGCTCTTGCGCCGCATCGGACGGACCGCGCGCATCCGGCTTTCAACAAACTCTTCATTGAAACTGAGTGGCTACCGCGTTGCGAAGCCCTGGTCGCCCGGCGACGCCTTCGTGGTTCCGACGATCGGCCCGTCTGGGCCGCGCACCTCGTGGTCCCAGAATCGTCCATCGAGGCGCCGGAATTTGAAACCGACCGCGCCAAGTTTCTCGGCCGAGGTCGAACGCCGGAAAATCCTGACGCGCTCACGCGCCGTCTAACGAACAGTACCGGGGCCGTGCTCGATCCGATTTTGAGCCTGCGCCGGCGCGTAACGATTCTGCCTAACCAACGATTTCAGTTCGCGCTCGTCACGGTGGTGGCAGATTCCCGTGAAGCGATTGTTACACTGGCGGGACGCTATTCTGAGTTTCACACTTGTGCGCGCGCTTTCGAAACCGCTTGGACCCATTCCCAACTTGAAATGCGCCGGCTGCACATTCGGCGTGCCGATGTGCAAACCTTTCAACAACTGGCCAGCCTTATTATCTTTCCGCAGGCGCAACTTCGACCGCCGCCGGCGCGTCTCGGCCGCCGCGCCGAAGGTCAGCGAGCACTCTGGCGACAAGGCATTTCAGGTGATCTGCCAATTGTCGTCGTCATGATTGCTCACCTCCGTGACATGGAAGTCGTGCGAGAAATATTGACTGCACATACCTTCTGGCATCTGCGTGGTCTCAAGGTCGATCTGGTTCTCGTGAGCGAGGAATTACCGAGTTACGACGAACCATTGACTGATCAGCTCCGCCGGCTCACGGAAGCGCAGGCGCACTTGACCGGCGTCGATCAACCCGGCGGCGTGTATCTCCGGTCGGCGACAAAAATTTCGAAAGACGAGCTGATCGCGCTTCAAGCGGCGGCACGGGTGGTCCTGGTCGCAGCTCGAGGCACATTGCGCCAACAACTTGCCGCGACCGCCCCCGCGCTCGCGAAACCGCGGCAGCTAGTGCCGGGGCGCCAGTTCCGTGAAGAGCCCTCTGCGCCTCTGCCTTTCATGGAACTGAAATACTTTAACGGCCTCGGCGGCTTTACCGACGACGGGAAGGAATTCGTAATTTATCTGGGTCCAAGCACGCGCACACCGCTTCCCTGGATCAATATCATGGCGAACCCGAAGTTCGGCACATTAATTTCCGAGTCCGGCGCGGAATGTATCTGGGGCCGCAATAGCCAGAACGATCGTCTCACGCCGTGGTTCAACGATCCGATCTCCGATCCACCCGGAACCGCCATCTACATTCGCGATGATGAGATCGGTGTCGTCTGGTCGCCAACACCCCAACCGATTCGGGAGAAGGACGCCTATCGTGCGCGACACGGTCAGGGCTACACAATGTTTGAACACAACAGCCACGCGATCGAACAACATCTACTCACCTTCGTGCCGGTCGATGATGCTTGGGGGCAGCCGGTGCGCTTGCAACGACTGCGCTTGCGCAACAATTCGTCGCGCCGACGAAAGCTGACTGTCACCGCCTACGCCACTCTTGTTCTCGGGTCCGATCCAGAGGAAACCGGTATGCATATCGTTACGAAATGGGATTTGCAGAGCCAGAGCCTGTTTGCTCGCAATTCCTACAACCCAGAATTTTGCGATTGCGTCACGTTTGCCACATCGGCTCCAACGCCTACTTCGTTCACCGCTGATCGCGCAGCGTTCATCGGGCGTAACCACTCACTGCGCGATCCGGCGGCGATGGGGCACGAACGATTGACCGGCGACGTTGGCGCTGGCCTCGACCCCTGCGCGGCCGTGCAGATGGTGGTTGAGATTGAACCGGGAGAAACCGCCGAAATGACTTTTCTTCTCGGGCAGGCGGACGACGAAGAAAAAGCGCGCCGACTCGTTACTCGCTTTCGCGATCCCGCCAATGTCGAAGCTGCATTCCAGGAAACGCGCCATTGGTGGGACCGGCTCCTGAGTACAATCGAAGTAGAAACACCCGAGCTTTCCACGAACTTTCTGCTCAGCCGCTGGTTGCTTTATCAGACTCTCAGCTGCCGAGTTTGGGGCCGCTCAGCTCTTTATCAATCGAGCGGCGCCTACGGATTCCGAGACCAGTTGCAGGACGTGATGGCCCTGGTGCACGCCGCGCCACACCTGGCTCGCGACCATATTCTGCGCGCCGCCGCACGGCAATTCATGGAAGGCGATGTCCAGCACTGGTGGCATCCAGAGTCTGGCGCCGGCGTCCGCACCCGAATCAGTGACGATCTTCTCTGGCTTCCTTTCGTCACCGCGCATTACGTCCGCACCACCGGCGACGCAGCTATCCTCGATCAGATGATTCCGTTCCTCGAAGGCAAACCGTTAGAGGAACAACAGACGGAGAGCCTTTCCATTCCGGTTGCTTCCGCTACGGAAGGTTCTCTGCTCGAACATTGCCGCCGCGCCGTCGCGCGCTCGGCCACCGCCGGTCCGCGTGGACTCCCGCTCATCGGAGCTGGCGATTGGAACGACGGCCTCAACCGAGTTGGACTCGGCGGTAAGGGCGAAAGCGTCTGGCTCGCCTGGTTTGAAATCTGTGTCCTTAGAGACTTCGCAGAATTACTTGGCCTGCGCGAACTTCATGAGGAAGCGCAAGCCTACAGCACCCGCGCCATCCAACTCGCACAAACCATCGACGCTCAAGCTTGGGACGGAGCATGGTATCGCCGGGGCTACTTTGACGATGGCACGCCGTTGGGATCCAGCGAAAATGCTGAGGCCCGCATCGATTCGCTGCCGCAAACCTGGGCTGCCATTTCCGGCGCAGGCGGCTTGGAACGCGTACACGTCGCGCTGCGATCGGTTGAGGAAAACCTTGTGCGTGAAGCCGACGATTTGATTTTGCTCTTCACTCCGCCATTCGACAAAACCACCGCCGATGTTGGCTACATCAAGGGTTACCCGCCCGGCGTGCGGGAAAACGGCGGCCAATACACGCATGCCGCCACGTGGGTGGCCATGGCTTTTGCCCGCCAAGGCGATGGCGATAGAGCCGTCCGACTCTTGCGGATGCTGAATCCGGTTGAGCATGCCCGCGACGAGAAGGATTGCGAGCGCTACAAGGTCGAGCCCTACGTCATACCGGGCGACGTTTACTCTTTGGCCGGCCATGTCGGGCGCGGTGGCTGGACATGGTACACGGGCGCGGCGGCTTGGACGTATCGCGTCTGGCTCGAAGAAATTCTGGGATTCCAACGCCGCGGCGATAAGCTCACGATCAATCCGGTGATACCGAAGGATTGGGCCGGCTTCCAACTGCGATACCGTTTCCGGAACACAACTTATCGCATCGCGGTGGAGAATCCCGACCATTGTTCCCACGGAGTTGTCCTTCTCGAGGTAGATGGGATTGCCGTGCCCGACAAAATTGTGACGTTGCGCGATGATGCATTGGATCATGAAGTGCGTGTTGTCCTGGGAACCAAAACGCTGGCGTAAGGATCGTTATTTTTCTAATAATCGCGATCATCGCGGCGCTTTTTGGATTTACCTTTCATGTGCATCCACGTAGCAGAAAAATCAGAATCACAATTGGCAACAACAACGCTGCCCAAAGTAAAATGCGAACCGCCAGGGCCCGCTTTATCCGACGGCCAGTGACGTTTGTTTCATCTGCCCTGTTAGTCGAAAGATGCACCTTAGATTCATCGCATGCCTTTTTTCGCGTCAGGAGCTGTCTGGCTTCAGCGAGTGAGATGAAATCCTTGCGAATGGCGGCAACAGTTTGCCTTAACCGCGCATGCTTATCGATCCAGCGTTGAATTTGTCTCTCTATAAACGGGCCAATTGCGCGCAGTTCGGTCAGTGATCGGTTCTGTGCCGCAACCGCAGTCACCTCTTCCGGCCACAGAAAGGCACTGCGTGCAGCCCGGCGAAAGGCACGTGAGAGAATGCCACTCTCGCGCTCGGCCTGTCGGGCCAGCAGTTCCGCGACATCAGTATTCGACAGCACATTTCAGAATCGATTCGGATTGGAACTTCAGGGGCTTCGCAATCATCGACTTATGGGTCAGTGCCTTGCACTCATTTTTTCACCGGATGCGATTTTATAATGATGGCTGAGACCGCGGAGGAAATCTCAAGGAGACCGGAAATTCGTAAGGAGCTCCAGCGAGCAACCGGCGAAAAACGGCCCGAAAAGGTCAGGGCGCACGGCAGAGACAAATTTTGGTTCGTTGCACACGCGCTGATTCTTGCTGGTTGCGCTGTGATCTACTGGCTCCTCAGCGTGAAGCTAATCCCGCTTCCGCAGACAGGTATGAACATCGCGGATCGACTGCTGCGGGGCACAGCGCTGACCGTAATCGTCCTCGCCATCGCACGAGCTATTTCGGTCTACGCACTGGCTCGAATTGAGGACTCTTCCACTCGTTTCACACTTCAGCGCGTGATGCATCTCGTCGTCGCGCTTGCTATCGCAGTCATTGTTATCTCAATCATTTTCGTCAACTGGTATGGGGCCGTAGCCGCACTCGGCATTGGCTCGATCATCATTGGCCTGGCGGTACAAACGCCGATGAAAAGTTTTATTGCATGGATTTACATTCTCGTTCGCCAGCCTTTCCGGGTGGGCGATCGCATACAAATCGGTGACGCCACCGGTGACGTAATCGATGTTAGCTATCTCGATACCACTCTGTGGGAATTCGGTGGCAAATACATTTCCGGCGATCACCCGAGCGGCCGGTTGATCAAGTTTCCGAATGAGAAAGTGCTCGACGAACTCATTTATAATTATTCCTGGCCGCTTTTTCCTTACATTTGGAACGAGATTAAATTCCAGGTCGCTTTCAATGCCGATCTCGAGTTCATCGCCAGCACGATGCAGAAGATTGCCGAGGAAGAGCTGGGCAAGGAAATGATCAGCCGCGTGCAAACATTTCGTGATTTGCTGGCCCGTACGCCTGTCGATGAATTAGAAGTTCACGAGCGACCGCGTGTGATTTTTCGCGTAAGCGAGAATACCTGGCTGGAAGCTATTGTCCGATATTTGGTTCAACCGCGTGAAGCCGGTCGCGTCAAAACTCGTTTGATAAAGAAACTTCTCGCCGCGCTTAATACGGCTCCCGATAAGGTAAAGTTCCCGGCAGGAGCGAATCGTTGACCTGATTGATCCAAGAGTGAAAACGGGCCCGTCGCAGCACGCGATGTTGGGGATGCCGTATCATTTATTGCTGCGAAGAAGGTATTGGCTTTCCCGGGACGCTTGCAGCGTCCCCTGCAGAAGATGGCTTTGCAGCCGCTGCTTTCGCGGCCGCAGCTTTCTTCTTCGTTTCAGCAACTGCCGCTGCGTCCGCGAGATTTTTATCGACCGCTGCCGCCTCGAGTGGATGAATCTTGTGATAGTAATCGTTCGATTTCGAAAGCTCTTCTTTCCGTGATAACAGTGCATCGAACCGTTCGCGCTTACTCAGCTCGAATTCCTTGTCCATCTTGATTGCCTCGAATGGACAAACTTCCACGCAAATCTGACAGCTCATGCACACCGAGATGTCGATATCGAACACCTTTGGATAAAACTGCGGTTTGCCCATGTAATCGGGCTTCTTGTCATCGCTCTTGACGATGTAGATGCACTGCGGCGGGCATTCCTTCTCGCAAATCTTGCACGCGACGCAACGCAAGCCCGCGTGCGGATCGTCGCCGTCGTAAATGAGAAATGGAAAATTACGATAGTTCTCCGGAAGCGGATTGCGCTCTTCCGGATATTGCACCGTGATCAGCCGCTCCTTGTCGAAATAACTTCCGACAAAGTTTCGCGCAGTAACCGCCATTCCCTTGAGTATGCCCGTGCCGATCATCGATCTACTTCTCCCATCACAATATCGACGCTCCCCAGAATTACCATCACGTCGGCAACGGTATGGCCGAGGCAAAGGTCTTCGAGCACGGTCAGATTAATGAAGCTTGGCGGACGGACGCGGTAGCGATATGGATTCGGCCCGCCGTCACTGATGAGATAAAATCCCAGCTCGCCTTTGGGCGCTTCAATGCGGCCGTACGCTTCGCCTGCGGGCGGACGAAATGCGCGAACCTTCACTTTTGGATTCACGATCGGCCCCGGCTGAATTTGTGCGAATGCTTGCTTGAGAATCCCAACGCTCTCACGCATCTCGAGCGCGCGCATCATCAAGCGATCATAAGTGTCACCATGATTGCCTAACGGAATTCGAAATTTAAAGCGCGGATAAAATCCGTAGCCATCGACCTTGCGAACGTCGTAATTCACGCCCGAAGCGCGCAACATGGGGCCCGTGATTCCGGCGCTGATCGCCAACTCGGCGGAGAGTTTGCCAACATTTTGTGTGCGCCCGATGACGATCTCGTTGCCGAGAATCAGTTCCTCGAACTCGTCGAGAAATTCCGGGAAGCGATCGACAATCTGTTTCGCCCGGGCGAGCCACTCGTCGCTCGCGTCCAAGCGGCAGCCGCCGAAACGCATGTAGTCGCACATCATCCGTGAACCGGATAAGGACTCGAAAAGATCGAGAATTTTCTCGCGCTCGCGGAACGCGTACATGAGTGGCGTGCCCCACGCGCCCATGTCGCTCAACAAAAACCCGAGAAGCGACGCATGATTTTGGAGCCGCGTGAGCTCGGCGAGAATGACGCGCAAATATTCGGCGCGCTCAGGAACTTCGATGCCGGCGAGTTTCTCGACGCTGAGCGCGTAGGCCCAGTTGTTGCTCATCGAACAAAAATAGTCGAGCCGATCAGTGTACGGCATCGAGCCGAGATAACTTGTGTGCTCACCGATTTGCTCGTGGTTGCGGTGCAAATAACCAAACACCGGTTTGAGCTTTCGCACGATCTCACCCTCTAGCGCGACATTCATGCGAAAGACGCCATGGGTCGATGGGTGCTGCGGCCCCATCGAGACTTCAAGCAGTTCGCCTTCGAGCCGCGAGGCCATCGTTACGGGCGGCCGCTCCATGGCTTCGATTGTTTCAGTCGTCGTGTTCATTTGTGAGTTGTAGCCACCGGCCTGTGGCCGGTTCGCACGTCGCACAGCGACGTGGCTACAGCAGCTCGATTCCCAATAGCGCTCATTGCGGTGCTGCGATTTGTTCGGCGCCATCCAATTGTGGTCGCGGCGGGTAATGCTGCTTCGCTCTCGCCAGCACATCATCGTGCGGCGTCGGTTCCCATTCAAAATCGTCCGGCTGCACATAATCTTTGCGCATCGGATGATCTTCGAACTCGTCCCACATCAAAATCCGTCGCAAATCG